>WBZM01001181.1_pt1 | contig 27773 bp, 23 predicted proteins | sample 5204271 | NCBI WGS metagenome assembly WBZM01 (sample SAMN12344346, study PRJNA552823) | activated sludge metagenome | biome: Activated sludge suspended growth; feature: Nitrification reactor; material: Wastewater; isolation source: activated sludge from nitrification reactor of wastewater... | reverse complement strand
GGGTGCGACAGATACCACTGCGCACCCGCCGCGACCTCGCGCAGGTTGTGCGGCGGGATCTGCGTGGCCATGCCGACGGCGATGCCCGATGACCCATTGACCAGCAGGTTGGGGAACCGGCTGGGCAGGACCACCGGCTCCTTGGTCTTGCCGTCGTAGTTGTCCTTGAAGTTGACCGTGTCTTCGGTGATGTCGCGGACCATCTCCATGGCCAGTTGCGCCATCCGGCACTCGGTGTATCGCGGCGCCGCGGCCCCGTCGTTGCCCGGCGATCCGAAGTTGCCCTGCCCGTCGACCAGCGGATAGCGCAGCGACCACGGCTGCACCAAGCGCACCAGGGCGTCGTAGATCGCGGTGTCGCCGTGCGGGTGGTACTGCCCCATGACGTCGCCGACGACGCGCGAGCACTTGTTGTAGCCCCGATCGGGCCGGTACCCGCCGTCATACATGGCATAGATGACCCGCCGGTGCACCGGCTTGAGCCCGTCGCGCACATCCGGCAGCGCGCGGCTGACGATGACCGCCATCGCATAGTCGATGTAGGACCGCTGCATCTCGGTGTTGAGGTCGATCGGCTCGATCTTGTCCCCACCGGTCGGCGGCGGCGGCACCGTGCCCATGTCGACCACAGGCTCCTGCACCTCGTCGGCGTCGTCGGCGACCTCGGCGTCGATCGGCTCGTCGGGCTCGATGGGCGGCTGCTCACTCACAAGAATTCCTCACTGCAACAACGAGATTGGCGCCAGCACACGGCATACCGGCTAGATGTCAAGGAAACGCACGTCCCGGGCGTTGCGCTGGATGAACGAGCGGCGCGACTCGACGTCTTCGCCCATGAGGATCGAGAAGATCTCGTCCGCGGCTGCCGCGTCGGCCAGGGTGACCTGCAGCAGGGTGCGGGTGTCGGGATCCATCGTGGTGTCGCGCAGCTCGGCGGGGTTCATCTCGCCCAGACCCTTGTAACGCTGGATCGCGTTGTCTTTGGGCAGCCGGCGCCCGGCGGCCTGGCCCTGGGCGACCAGGCCGTCGCGCTCGCGGTCGGAGTAGGCGAACTCGTGCGGGGCATTGGTCCACTTGAGCCGGTAGAGCGGCGGCTGGGCGAGGTAGACGTAGCCGGCGTCGATGAGCGGGCGCATGAACCGGAAGAGCAGGGTCAGCAACAGCGTGCGGATGTGCATGCCGTCGACGTCGGCATCGGCCATCAGGACGATCTTGTGATAGCGCGCCTTGGCCAGGTCGAAGTCCTCGCCGATGCCGGTGCCGAAGGCCGACACGAGAGCCTGCACCTCGTTGTTGCCGATGATCTTGTCGATCCGGGCCTTTTCGACGTTGAGGATCTTGCCGCGGATCGGCAGGATCGCCTGGGTCTCGGGGTCGCGGCCCTGCACGGCCGAGCCGCCCGCCGAGTCACCCTCGACGATGAAGACCTCGGAGATCGACGGGTCCTTGGACTGGCAGTCGCGCAATTTGCCTGGTAGGCCGCCGGATTCGAGCAGGCCCTTGCGGCGGGTGTTTTCCCGGGCCTTGCGGGCGGCGACCCGAGCGGCAGCGGCCTGCACGGCCTTGCCGACGATGTCCTTGCCCTCGCGCGGGTGGGTCTCCAGCCAGTGGCCGAACTCGTCGGTCATGGCCCGCTGGACGAACCCCTTGACCTCGGAGTTGCCCAGCTTGGTCTTGGTCTGACCCTCGAACTGCGGTTCGCCGAGCTTGACCGACACGACGGCGGTGAGGCCCTCGCGGATGTCGTCGCCGGTGAGGTTTTCGTCCTTGTCCTTGAGGATGTTGTTCTTGCGCGCGAATTCGTTGACCAGCTTGGTCATCGCGGCGCGGAAGCCCTCCTCGTGGGTGCCGCCCTCGTGGGTGTTGATCGTGTTGGCGTAGGTGTGCACCGATTCGCTGTATGCCGTGGTCCACTGCATCGCGAGCTCAAGAGACAGCGAGCGAGCCTCGTCCTCGGACTCGATGGCGATGATCTCGGGGTGCACGGGCTCGGACTTCTTGGAGCCGACCAAGTGCTTGACGTAGTCGACCAGCCCGCCGTCATAGCGATAGGAGACCTTGCGGGCCTTGACCTTGGGGCGGGCGGCCGGGTCAGCCGAGTCGGCGGCGACGAGCTTCTCGACGTGGCCGTCGAGGTTGTCGAGGTCCACCTCGTCCTCGTCTTCGGCATCGGGGTCAGGGCGCTCGTCGACGAGGTTGATGGTCAGGCCCTTGTTGAGGAAGGCCATCTGCTGGAAGCGCGCCCGGATCGTCTCGAAGTCATAGACGGTCGTCTCGAAAATCTCGGGGCTGGCCCAGAAGGTGACCGTCGTGCCGGTGTCGGTGGTGGCCTCCATCTTGGCCAGCGGGGCCGTCGCGACTCCGTGGTCGAAGGTGATCCGGAAGACGTGACCCTTCTGGCGCACCTCGGCGTCCAGCCGTGAGGACAGCGCGTTGACGACCGACGAGCCGACGCCGTGCAGACCACCGGACACCTTGTAGCCGCCGCCGCCGAACTTGCCACCGGCGTGCAGCTGGGTCAAGACGAGCTCGACCGCGCTCACGCCCTCGGTGGGGTGCATGTCGGTGGGGATGCCGCGGCCGTTGTCGCGGACCCTCACCCCGCCGTCGGCCAGCAGCGTGACATCGATCGTGTCGGCATACCCCGCCAACGCCTCATCGACCGCGTTGTCGACGATCTCCCACACCAGGTGGTGCAGGCCGCGCTCGCCGGTCGACCCGATGTACATCCCGGGCCGCTTGCGGACGGCTTCCAGCCCCTCCAGCACGGTGATGGCAGACGCGTCGTATGCCGTGTCGTTGCCTCCCACCGACGGCGCGGCTTTGGCGGGCGGAGGGGACGCGCTGGCCGCTGCGGTGCTCACCGCGTTGCTCACCGCGGTGGGCTCACCGGCGCCGGTGTCGGTCGGGTTGGTCTGGCTGTCGGCCACAATGCTCCTCGTTGGTCCTGCAGCGGCGGACCACCACCACACCGGAATCGGCCATGCGGGCCGGGTGCGGCGATCGTCCGCCGTAACCCTCTAATCTTACGGGGTTTCTCGACCCAAACCGGCCTGACACGGCCTGTGAGGGCATCTGGGAGCGACAATCTCCCCTCAGGACGACTCCCCACACGTGACCGGGGGGTTCAGCGCGCCAGCGGGCCGATTTCCCGCCGCGCCCTCCGGACGTTGTCCACAGCCATGATCGGTCATCGCGTGAGTTGTCCACCGACTTTGTCCACAGCATTGTGGATACTTGGGGACAACCTGCCTGCCGCCCTCACCTCAGGAGCGCTGTGAACCCCCTGCTGAAGCTCGCGATCGGCCTCATCGTCCTCGGGATTGGTCTCAGCCTGATCGCCATGACAGGAGCGATCGGCACCGAGCCGGGCTGGTACGTCATGCTCGCCGGCGCTGCCCTCGGGGTCTACGTCAAATACATCGTCGAAGGCCGGACCCAGGACCGGAGCAAGGACACGACCAAGGAGTAGTCGGTCGACGGCAGCGGCCCGCCCGCCACTGTCACTCTCGGCCGGTTGCGGCCACGGCACCTTTGGGCCAGCCCCTGCCCATTCCGCGCCAGCCTCGACCGCGGTTGGCTCGTCCTGTCACCGCCTCCCGCCGGTGGGTGGACCTCAACCTCACGGGCGGGAGGCCTCCATCCCGTTCGACAGGAGTTCCGCCATGCCCACCTTCACTCGATCACTAGCCGCCACCACTCTGGCCGCAGGCCTGTTGCTCGGCGCCGCCGGCTCAGCCTCGGCCACCCAAGCCCCCGCCGCGACGCCGTCGGCCACGACCGCCACGGCGACAGCCGCGCCGAGCACGACCACGTCCACCATCACGTTCACCTCGTTCCGCCTGGTCGGGCCGTTCGCCACCCTCACCGCCTGCAATGCGTCGCGCGCATCGTTCCAGGCGTCCGGCTACCGGGTGACCTCCTGCGTGTGGGCAGGCTGGCTGCGTACCGTCTACCCCGTCTTCCTGCCGCCCTACCCGCTGCCCTGGCCCACCACTGGCTACTACTTCATCGCCTGGAAGTAGCCGTGCCGATGCGGGTGGCCAAGACCTGGTGCCGGGTCTTGGCCACTCGGTCACAGCTCAAGCGCCGGTGGCCACTGGACGTGCCGGGTCGTTGGACCACGCCGACCACGACCCGGCATACAGAGGCACCTGCACGCCCAACGAGGCGAGGGCCAGCACCGCCTGCGCCGCGGACACCCCGGAGCCGCAGTAGACCCCGATCGGCTCGCCGGCGGTCACGGCCGCCAACACGGGGGCCAGCCGCTCGCGCAGCACCTGCTCGGACGGCATACCGCCGGGGTATGCCGTGTCAGCGCCGGCGAAAAGCCCGCTCACCGGGATGTTGACCGCGCCGGGGATGTGGCCGGCCTGGGGATCCAGGGGTTCGGTCTCGCCGCGGAAGCGCTCCGGCGCCCGCACGTCGACGAGTACCCCGCCAGACCCGACGAGCGCGGCCTGGTCGGCGGTAAGCGTCGGCAGGTGGCCGGCCCGCAGGTGCAGTTCGGGAGCATCGGACCCGCCACCAGGGGTGACCGGCGAGTTGGCGGCGGTCAACGGCATACCGGCTGCTTCCCAGGCCTCGATCCCGCCGTCGAGCACGCGGACGTCGAGCGCGGCCCAGCGCAGCACCCACCACGCCCGGCCCGCGGCGAACGACCCGGCCTCGTCATAGACCACGACCTGCCGGTCGGCACGCACCCCGACCGCCGCGAGTCCGGTCGCGAGCGCGTCGAGCTCCGGGAGCGGGTGGCGACCGTCGCGGGGATCTCCGGTATGCCGGGTGAGCACCGCTTCGAGGTCGAGGAAGCGCGCGCCGGGGAGGTGCCTGACGGCATACCGAGCGGCTCCGGCTCCGTGCGGTTCGCCGAGCCGCCAGCGGACGTCCAGGAGGGTGACGGCATCGCGTTCGAGCGCGGCGGCGAGTTCGGGAACGGTGATCAGGACGTCCGCACGAGACATGCCAGCAGGGTATGCCCCGCGACCGGGTGATCCTCATCGTCCGGGTTGACCCTCGCGGCAAGGTCGACGGCCGGCGCTGATCCGGGCGCGGTCAGCCGTAGGTGTCGCGGGGGCCTTGGCCCTTGACCCGCAGCTTGCCCTTGACCCAGGACGGGGCGTGCGGGCCCTTGACGACGAGTTCGGTGACGACGCCAGGACCGACCTCGGCCTCGATCCGGCCGAGCACCATCGAGGTGAGCAGCCGCATCTGGGTCGCCCACGCGGTCGATTCGGCGGCCACGGTCAGCACCGACCCCTCGAAACTCGCCGGTTGCACGTGCGCCGCGATGTCCGGGCCGACGATCTGCTCCCACCGGCCGATGACCGATCCCACGGTGACGTCGGCGACCCAACCACGGTCAGCCAGCAGGCGATCGAGTTCCTCACCGACGAGCGCCGGGTCGCGGCCGTCCTTGCCCGGTCCGCTCACGGTCGCCTGAGTCGCCGGCCGGCGACGCTTCGACGGCTTCATGCCAGGGCGAAAACCCTTGTCCCGCGCCACTTTTCGCGCTCGTTGGAGGGCGTCGCGGGCTGCCTCACGTGGGTCGGGCTCAGCTTCGGCTGGTATGCCGTCCGCCGCACCGCCGCTGTCGCCATCCGTCGCGGGCACACCGAGATCGCCGACCTCGCGTGGGTCGGCCGGATCAGTCGCCATCGCCTGGCTCCCTCGCCTCGGGGTCGCCGGTTGGGTCGACCACCTCGCCGAGCACCTCTCCGAGCACCTCACCGAGCACCTCTCCCAGCGTCACGGCATACGTGCGGCCTGAGGTGCGGAGTGCGTCGGGGACGTCGGCGCCGACCGCCGCCGTGACGAGCACCTGCTCGCAGTCGGCGACCAAGGTCGCAAGGCGCTCGCGGCGTTCGACGTCGAGCTCGGCGAAGACGTCGTCGAGCACGAGCACCGGGTCCTCGCCGAGGTCGCGCCGCAGAAGTTGGTAAGCGGCGAGTTTGAGACCCAGCGCGAACGACCAGCTCTCGCCGTGGCTCGCGTAGCCCTTGGCCGGCAGCGGCCCGAGCGTGAGGATGACGTCGTCGCGGTGCGGGCCCACGAGGGTGATGCCGCGGTCGATCTCGGCTTGGCGTTGGGCGTCGAAACTCGCCAGCAACTCCGTGCGCAGCGCATCGATCTCGGGCACCTCGCCGGCTGCGATCGCCGCCGCGGCCTCCTCGCGCACGCTCGCGCGGTAGCTCACCGCCGCGTCGCTGACGCCCGCGCTGACCTCCCGGTATGCCGTGCGCAGGAACGGCGCGAGGTCGCGCAGCAGGCGAAGGCGGGCGTAGAGGAGTTGGGCACCGACCTCGGCGAGGTGGTGGTTCCACACGTCGAGGGTGTGCAGGGCGCTGACGACTGGGTCGTCGAAATCGGGGATCGTCGGGTCGATGCCGGTTCGGGCGGCTGTCGCGTCGAGAGCATCCGGCGAATCGGGGGTGGCCGCGGCTGGTGGGCCAGTCGGGGGTGCAGTCGGGGAGGTGCGGGGCACGGCATACCGGCGTTTGCTTCCCGCGCGCAGGACCGGGGCGGCCGACTTGAGCAGGGCGTTGCGTTGTTTGAGGATCCGGTCGTAGTCGCTGCGCACGCCCGACCAGCGCGGTTGGCGCGCGACGAGCAGGTCGTCGAGGAAGGCGCGACGCACCGACGGGTCGCCCTTGACCAGGGCGAGATCCTCCGGGGCGAAGAGCACGGTGCGCAGCGTGCCGAGCACGTCGCGGGTGCGCGGGAGCGGCGATTTGTTGAGCCGGGCGCGGTTGGCGCGGCCGGGAGTGAGTTCGAGTTCGACGAGGGTCTCTCGGCCTTGGCGCACGACGGCAGCACGGATGACCGCTTGCTGGGCGCCGAACCGCACCATGGGTTGGTCGGTGGCGACTCGATGGCTGCCGAGGGTGGCGACATAACCGATGGCTTCGACCAGGTTGGTCTTGCCCTGCCCGTTGAGCCCCATGATCGTCGTCACCCCAGGCGCAAGCGGAAGGTCGGCCACGGCATACGACCGGAAATCCACGAGCGAGAGGTGACGGACATGCACCCGACGATCATGCCGTGTCCCACCGTCAGCGCGACGCCTCGCCCGTCACGAGCACCTCCACGCACATTTTGGTGTGGCAGACATTGCGCTATAACGCCGAATCCGCCACACCAAATCTCGCAGAGAGGCGGCGTCGGTGAGAGTCAGGGGCGGGCAAGGATCAGTGGGCGGGTGAGGATCAGTGGGCGGGTGAGGATCAGTGGGCGGGCGGGGTTTCGCCGCGGCGGAGGGCGTCGCCTTCGGCGCTCGTCATCACCGCGTGTCCGCCGAACTGGCCGCGCAGCGCCGCGACCGCCTGCAGGGCCGGGCTGACCTCCTGGCGCGAGGCAAACCGGGCAAAGAGCGAGGCCGCGATGACCGGCATCGGCACGGCGTTGGCGATGGCTTCCTCGACCGTCCAGCGGCCCTCGCCCGAGTCGTTGGTGTAGTCCGAGACACCGTCGAGGGTGGGGTTTTCGTCGAGGGCGGTGACCAGCAGGTCCAGCAGCCAGGACCGCACGACCGTGCCGCGGCTCCACGCCTTGAAGCACCCGGGCACGTCCTTGATGATGTCCTTGGCCATGAGCAGTTCATAACCCTCGCCGTAAGCGTGCATGAGGGCGTACTCGATGCCGTTGTGCACCATCTTCGCGTAGTGCCCTGCGCCGACCTCGCCCGCGTGGACGAACCCCAGGTCGCGCTCGCCCTCGGGCCGCAGCGCGTCGAAGATCGGCATGGCCCGCTCGACATCGCTGGCCGACCCGCCGGCCATCAAGCCGTAGCCGTTCTCCAGGCCCCAGATGCCACCGCTCACGCCGCAGTCGAGGTAGCCGATCCCCTTCTGCGCTAACAATGCAGCGTTGACGAAGTCGTCGGTAAAGCGCGAGTTGCCGCCATCGATGACGAGGTCACCGGGAGAGAGCTTCTCGGCCAGCGTCGCCACGGTGCTGCTGGTCGGCGCGCCGGCCGGCACCATGACCCACACGACCCGCGGAGCGGCGAGCGCAGCGACGAGGGCATCGAGGTCGGCGACATCCGACACGGCCGGGTTGCGGTCGTATCCCACGACCTCGTGGCCCGCGCGGCGGATCCGCTCGCGCATGTTGCCGCCCATCTTGCCCAGTCCGATGAGACCTAGCTGCATGGTAATCGCCTTCCGAAGTCGTTCCGATGCCCGGTGCTGTCCGGTGCTGTCCGTCGTCGTCAGGCTAAGCCCCGCCCGACAGCCCGAGCCACCACTTGCCGCCTGTTGTCACGGATGCCGGCCGACCGGCATACGGGCGTCAACTCGCGAAGCGCACCGGCATGAGGACGTAACGGTAGGACGCGTCGGCCTCGCCATCGGCGTCGGCCTGGCCGGCCACGACCGCGGGGCGGCTGGGCTGGGTGAAGGACATCCGGGTGTAGGGGTGGCCGAGCACGCCGAGCCCGTCGAGGAAGTAGTGCGGGTTGAACGCGATCTCCAGCTCGGGGCCGGTGAGCGTGCACTCGACGGCTTCCGACGCCTGGGCGTCGTCGCCGGTGCCGGCCTCGATCGCCAGCTGCCCGTCGGTGAACCGCAGCCGCACCGGGGTGTTGCGCTCGGCGACCAGGGCCACGCGCTTGACCGCTTCGATGAGGGCACCGGTCTCGACGACCGCCTCGGTGTCGACGCTGGTCGGGAAGATCGAGGTGACCTTGGGGTATTCACCGTCGAGCAGCCGGGTCGTCGCGCGCCGCTGCCCCGCCTCGAACCCGATCAGCCCATCGCCGCCGGCATTGCCGCCGAGCGCGAGTTCGATCGAGCCCTGCGCGCCGAGCGCCTTCGCGGTGTCGGACAGCGTCTTGGCCGGGATGAGAGCGGTGTATGCCGCGTCGCTCGCCGCCGGGCTCCAGGTGAGCTCGCGCATGGCCAAGCGGTAACGGTCAGTCGCGAGCAAGGTGACCTTGTCGCCGTCGATGCTCATCCGCACACCGGTGAGGATCGGCAGGGTGTCGCCGCGGTCGGCGGCAACGGCCACCTGCTGGACGGCCTGGGTGAAGACGTCACCGGCGATCTGGCCGGAGGCCTCGGGCGAGGCCGGCAAGGTCGGGTAGTCATCGACCGGCATCTGCAACAACGCGAACCGGCTCGACCCACAGGTGACCTGCACCTTGTTGCCCTCGGTCGACACGTCGACCGGACGGCCGGCGGGCAGGCTGCGGGAGATCTCGCCGAGCAGGCGACCCATGACCAGGGAGCGGCCGCCCTCCTCGACGTCGGCCGGCACGGTGATCTTGGCCGAGACCTCGTAGTCGAACGCCGACAGAGTGAGCGTGCCCGCGCGATCGGCCTCGATGAGCACACCCGCCAACACGGGGACAGGCGGACGGGCCGGCAGCCCACGGGCCACCCACGTCACAGCATCGGCCAGGACCTCACGCTCGACCCGGAACTTCACGGTTGCTCTCCACTCGTGCTCGGATCCGGGATCATCCGGCCGCTGGCTCGCGTGGCGCCGTGACCTGTCACTTCGACAGATCACCACAGCACGACCGGCAACGGCACAGTCCCGGGGTTTAGACCCTAATGCTTGTCCACCCTTTGGGCCAGGTGTGCTCACGGGTGGATTGGCTCCCCAGATGCTTCCCCACGCTCGTGATCGGGGCCGACCTGATATCGCTGTCTAGGTAGTCGTCGTCATAGGTGGTGTGGACACTGGGGATAACCCGCGTTTACGCAGGCCGGCCCGGAACACCCCCTGGGTATGCCGTGTGGACACCGCCGTGGACGAGGGCACCCGGGTGGGGACAACGGGAGGCGACGCACACGGCATACCGGACTTGTCCCCCGAAGCGGTCGGTGTCGTCCCCCAAATGGGGGGAGATGTCCACAGCTATCCACAGGGCGCTGGGGATAACCGGGATGGGGGCTCAGCGGGTGTGCTGGCGGATCCGCGCGGTGAGCTCGGTGACCTGGTTGTAGATCGCCCGGCGCTCACCCATGAGTTCGCGGATCTTGCGGTCGGCGTGCATGACCGTCGTATGATCGCGGCCGCCGAAAGCCTGCCCGATCTTGGGCAGGGAGAGTTCGGTGAGCTCGCGGCAGAGATACATCGCGATCTGCCTGGCCGTCACGAGCTGGCGGGAACGCGAGGATCCGCACAGGTCCTCGACGGTGAGGTCGAAGTACTCCGCGGTGTGCTTCTGGATCGTCGTCGCCGTGATCGGCACCGGTTGATCGGTGGGCACGAGGTCCTTGAGCACGCTCTGGGCCAGAGCGAGGGTGACCGGCTCGCGGTTGAGGCTCGCGAAGGCGGTCACCCGGATCAGCGCGCCCTCCAACTCGCGGATGTTGGAGGTGATCATCGTCGCGATGTACTCCAGGACATCGTCCGGAGCGTTCATCCGCTCCTGGATGGCCTTCTTGCGCAAAATCGCGATCCGGGTCTCCAGGTCGGGCAACTGCACGTCGGTGATGAGGCCCCACTCGAACCGGCTGCGCAACCGCTCCTCGAAGCTGGTCAGCTGCTTGGGCGGCATATCCGAGGTGATGACGACCTGCTTGCTCGCGTTGTGCAGGGCGTTGAAGGTGTGGAAGAACTCCTCCTGCGTCTGCTCCTTGCCGGCGAGGAACTGGATGTCGTCGATGAGCAGCACGTCGACATCGCGGTAGACACTCTGGAACCGACTGGTGCGGTCGTCGCGGATCGAGTTGATGAAGTCGTTGGTGAACTCTTCCGAGTTGACGTAACGCACCCGCACGTGGGGGTAGAGGTGGCGGGTGTAGTGCCCGATCGCGTGCAGCAGGTGGGTCTTGCCCAGCCCCGAGGACCCATAGATGAACAGCGGGTTGTAGCTCTTACCCGGCGCCTCGGAGACCGCATTGGCCGCGGCGTGCGCGAAGCGGTTGCTCGACCCGGCGACGAAGGTCTCGAAGGTGTACTTCGGGTTCAGCCGGGTGCGCGCGGAGTCCTCGGCGTCGCGGCGGCTGGTGATGGGGATGACATTCCCGACGCGATCGGTATGCCGTTCACCGTCCCGTTCGCTGTGTCGTTCGCTGTCCCGCTCACCATCGCGATGGAGGGAGCTGCCGGGGTGAAAGCGCTCGGTGCGGGCTCCGTCGTAACGCACCCCGTCGTAGCGGTCCCCGTCGTCGTCGTGGTCCTCGTCAGAGGCGGGGATACGGAAGGGGTCTTCGTCCGGACGCCGCGGCGGATACCCACCGTCGTGGTCGTGCGGCGCGCGCATCCCGTCACCGTGTTCGGTGGGACTGAGCGGGTCGAGGCTCTGGTCGATCGCGACAGCCAGGCGCACTTCCCGGCCGATCTGGGCACTGAGCGTGCGCACGACGGTGTCGTTGACCCGGTGCTCGATGATCGACTTGGTGTAGTCGTTGGGCACCTCCACCAGCGCGGTGCTGTCGACCACTGCGACCAGGCGCCCCAGCCCGACGAACGCTCGTTCGCTCGGCGACAGGTCGGTGCCATCCAGATCCCGAAGGGTGCGGTGCCAGACGTCGGCGAGGTCGAGTTCGTCCGCGCTCATCCGCACACCCCCCTTGACCTGGTCAGGACCGCCGGTCGACGGTCAGCTCGTGCTTCCCGTCGCCTCCAGCGGATCAGTGAGCCATGCACGCTGTGGAACCCCGACACTGGTGGCGACTTCGGATCATACGTCGTCCACAGCGTTATCCACAGGGTGTGCATGACCGCCGCGGCACGATGGGCCAGCCGAGGCGATGGATGACGGGCATCCATCGGGAGAACCAACGTGAGGGAAGCTGCGGTGGGCGGGATCAGACATTACACGCCCTGTCGGCGTGTCGCAGCCGAGTCGGTATGCCTGGTGATTCACACTGGGGGGTTTGCGCGACGACGTGACCATTCCCGTCGCCGAACGGTCCATCGTCGCGAGCGCCCCCGGTCGTCCACAGGCTCAGTCGAGGCGCTGGTTTGACCCTGACAGGGGTGCACCGTACCCTTGACCGAGCCTTCCTCCGGCCGCTTTCGCATGCCCGTGCCCTTCGCGCGGGTCTCCGATTGCGACCGGCATACCGGCTGCACCGCCGACCACCCTTGCCAGGCCGCTCTCCGTGCGCGCCCGGCCGACCTGACGGAGATCCCACCGTGAGCAAGCGCACCTTCCAGCCCAACAACCGTCGTCGGGCCAAGACGCACGGCTTCCGCGCGCGGATGGCCACTCGCGCCGGCCGCGCCATCCTGGCCGGCCGCCGCCGCAAGGGCCGCGCCGAACTCTCTGCCTGAGGCTGCGGTGTGCTGGCCGCGCGGCACCGACTGCGCGACGCCGCGCAGTTCCGCGCGGCAGGCCGCGGCCCGCGGGGATCACGCACCGGCGGGCGGCTGCTCGTGGTGTCCTTAGCCCTGACCGACCCGACGGGGGTTCGTTCCCCCCGGGTCGGTTTTGTCGTGTCCAAGGCCGTGGGCGGGGCCGTCGTGCGCAACCTCGTGACCCGCCGGTTGCGGGCTGCGACCGCGCCGCTGCTGCCCGGCATACCGGCTGGGGTCGATGTTGTCGTCCGTGCGCAGCCCGCTGCCGCGACCGCCTCGTATGCCGAGCTGGCGGCGGAACTCGGGTCGAGCGTGGCCCGCTCGCTACGGGCCGTGTCGGCTGGCTCGGCCTGCTCGGCTGGGAGCGCGGGGGGTCGCGGGTGAAGGGTGACCTGATGGCTCGGGTGAGTGCGCGGGTGCGCGGGTGGCTGTTGCTGCCGGGTGAGCGCTGGACGGTCGGGCAGGCGCTGGCCGTGCCGCTGCTGGTCCTCGTGCGGGCCTACCAGGTGCTGATCTCGCCGCTGACGCCGCCGTCGTGCCGGTTCTATCCGTGCTGCTCCTCGTATGCAGTGACTGCCCTCGGACGGTTCGGTCCGCTGCGGGGGTCGTGGCTGGTCGCGCGCCGGCTGCTGCGGTGCAACCCGTGGAACCCGGGTGGAACCGACCACGTTCCGCAGCGCGAGGGCGCGTTGATGCCTGCGCCGGAGGATCGGCAATCGACCGAATGCGATCAGTCGCCCGCCGAGCCGGATCCCCTCGTGGTGACGGCCACGGCATACACCACCCCCTGAACCCCGGGAGGCGCACGGCATACCAGCCGGGCAGTCCTCCCCAGAATGGTGAGACACCTGTCTCGCCCTACGAGCAAGGACGACCGTGGGAGATTTCTTCAACACGCTGCTCTCGCCGCTGACTATCGGCGTCGCGTGGGTCATGTTGGGCTGGCACAAGCTGTGGACGACGATCGGGATCGGCGGTGGCTGGGCCTGGGCGCTGTCGATCGTCGGCCTCACCATCGTCGTGCGGATCGTGCTCATCCCGCTGTTCGTCAAGCAGATCCACGCGTCGCGGCGGATGCAGCTGATCCAGCCGGAGATGCAGAAGATCCAGGCGAAATACAAGGGCAAGACCGACCCTGAGTCACGCCAAGCGATGACCCAGGAGACGATGGATCTCTACAAGAAGACGGGCACCAACCCGTTCTCGTCGTGCTTGCCGATCCTGCTGCAGTCGCCGTTCTTCTTCGCGCTGTTCACCGTGCTCAACCACCTCAAGGCGATCGCCGAGGGCACCTGGGGGGCGATCGGTCCGATCGATGCGAGCGTGGCCCAGCAGATCGAGAAGTCGGACATTTTTGGTGCGCCGTTCTCGTCGACATTCATGGGTTCGACCGACCTGCCGACCAAGATCGTCACCGTCGTGCTCATCGTGCTCATGTCGGTGTCCACCTTCACGACCCAGCGCCAACTCATGCGCAAGAACCTGCCGGACTCGGCGCTGGACAACCCGTACATGAAGCAACAGACCGTCATCCTCTATCTGATGCCGATCTTCTTCGCCTTGTCGGGCATCAACTTCCCCATCGGTGTGCTGCTCTACTGGCTCACCACCAACGTGTGGTCGATGGGTCAGCAGTTCTACGTCATCCGCCGGATGCCGGCCCCCGGCTCGGCCGCCGAGCGCGCGCTGCACGAGCGCCAGGCTCGCAAGGGCAAGACCGTGACGCCATTCTCGGTTAAGGGCCTGGAACGCGATGCGTCTGGCGGCACGGATGGAGGCGGCGCCGGCACTGATGCCGCCGAGGCTCAGCCTCCGGTCAGTCGGCAGCGGCAGCAGCCCAAGAGCGCCAAGCGAGCCAAGCGCACCGGTGGTACGGGGGCTGCTGGTGGTGTTGGTGGCGGTGCTGGTGGCGCCGGTCCGGCCAGTGGCGGCGGATCGCAGGCTAAGCCCGACGCGGGCACCCCCCAAGACCAGTAACACGCGCTCGACCGGCACCCCGTGTGGGTGAGCACGGTCGACCACGGACGAAGGAGCACGACATGAACGACGCAGGTATGCCGTCCCACGCCGCCGCGGGTGGCGCCGGTGCCGGTGCCGAGGTGGATGCGATGGTCGTGGACCCGCACGCTGAGGCCGAGGCGGTGAACGAGTCAGCCGGTGACCGCGGTGGGGAGGGCGAGAACGGCGTCGTCCCCGCAGGCGCTGCATCCGACGACGCGGCTGACTCGGCAGACGTCGATGACGACCCGGAAGGTGATGACGCGCAGGGCGGTGACGCGGAGGGCGGTGCCACGGAGCCGGCGGGCGCCGGAAGCGGAGGCCGGCGTCGCGGCAAGGCACGCGTGGCCCTGCTGGAGCGCGAAGGTGAAGTAGCCGCGGACTTCCTCGAGAAGCTCCTGGACATTGCCGACCTCGACGGCGACATTGAGGTCGACATCGACGGAGACCGTGCCGCTGTCGCGATCGTCGACTCTGAAGAGGGGCGGGTGCCGCGTCGCCTGGTCGGACCGGATGGGCGTGTCCTTGATGCGCTGCAGGAACTGACCCGGCTCGCGGTGCAAACCGCGACGGGTGAGCGCAGCCGGCTGATGCTCGACGTCGCGGGTCACCGCGCCGCCCGTCGAGCCGCATTGGTCGATCTGGCCAAGGCCGCGATTGCCGAGGTTCGGGAGTCGGGTGCTGCTAAGGCGCTGGCCAATATGTCGGCCTTCGAGCGAAAGGTCGTCCACGACGAGGTGACTGCGGCTGGCTTGGTGTCCGAGTCCGAAGGCGTCGAACCGCATCGACACATCGTCATCTCCCCAGCCTGATCGGACGGGTCGCTCGCACTCGAGATCTGCCGCGAACCACGCAGGGCCTCGTCCGGATTACCCGGGCGGGGCCCTTCGCTGTGGTTCGCCCCAGGCCGCACTGCTGACGTCGGGGTCGGGTTGTCAGCAGACGCGCGGGTCATGTTTCACGTGAAACATTCACCTCCTGCCAACCTCGGGTCGGTTCCCCGCTTGGTTCACCGTGGCTATGTCGTGCTGTCTGACCCATGCGCAGGTAGTTGTCCCAGCCGGACGGGATCTGGCCGATGTTTCACGTGAAACATCGCCTGCGGCCGAGGCGGCACGTAGCGGGCCGAGCGGGTTGAGCGGGTTGAGCATCGGGGAGGATGTGGTCATGCCGAACGCCGCTACTCCGTCTCCCGAGGCTCTCGAGCCCGTGACTCCCGGCGTACCCCCCACACCGCGTGCAGCCAAGGACGTCTTCGGCGAGCACGTCACCCTGGCGGAGCGTTACGTTGCACTCTTGGGGGACACGGGAATCGCCCATGGGCTGATCGGCCCACGGGAGGCGCCGCGACTCTGGGACAGACATGTCCTCAATTGCGCGGTTGTCGCTCCCTACTTCTCCGACAACAGCACGGTGATCGACATCGGCTCCGGAGCAGGCCTGCCAGGGCTGGTCTTCGCCATCGCTCGTCCCGATCTCACGCTGCACCTTGTCGAGCCTCTGGCGCGCCGGTGTCGCTGGCTCGAGGCGGCTGTCGCAGAACTGGGCTTGACCAACGTCGTCATCCACAACGCGCGAGCCGAGGGCGTTGTGGGAGTTTTGCGCGCTCCGTATGTCACCGCGCGCGCCGTCGCTCGGATCGACGCTCTCGCGCGATGGTCGTTTCCGCTCCTGGAGGCGAACGGGCGTTTGGTCGCATTGAAGGGGCAGAGTGCCCAGCAGGAGCTTGCGCAGGAAGAGGCCAGCCTGAAGAGACTGGGGGCAGTCGAGACCGGGGTAACAACCTTCGGCGCCGGAGTCCTTGAGCCGCCGACTCAGGTGATGACCATCCGGGTCGGCACCCAGCCCCAACCCGGTAAGCCGTCGGCGTCGGCGCGTGGTCGCCGACAGGGCAAGGGGCGCAAGCGACGCCAACCGTCCGAGTAGGGATTTCGTGTGGAGGCTACCGATGTTTCACGTGAAACATCGGTAGCGGGAGGATCGGGACGCCTGGAACACCTTCCGCACGGCAGCCGGCACTGTGATCGGCTCAGTCGACGGTGATCTGCAGCGGCACCTCAGCGTGGGCTACACCGACGTGGACGCACTTCTGCGCCTGTCGCTCACCTCGGATCGCTCGCCGCGGATGGCAGCCCGCGCGCGAGCCGTGTCCCGGAGACCGAGTGCGCTGACCCGCCTGGTGGATCGACTCGAACGACGGGGGCTGTTACAGCGGATTCGGCACACCCCGACGGACGTCAGTGTGTCGCTGACGGAATGCGGACGACCTGCTTGGTCAGGCCTCACCGCGAATCCTCGTGACGGTCGAGGATCGGTTCTGGTCTCGGCACACCCCTGACGAGAGGCGCACCCTGACCGAGATCTGTCGGAAGTTGCTGGAGGACCCCGCACCGCGCTGCTGACGCGGCTAGTTGGTGGACCATGTTTCACGTGAAACATCGCGATCGCTGTGGCTTCGGTGCCACCGTCTCGACTGTGGACGACGGCTGGAGGGCCGCTGGGCCTGTGATTGGATGCTGGGCATGGATGCGGTCCGGACAGCGCGTGGTCTCGGCTGGCCCCACCTCGATGACAAGACGCCCTCGCGTCTGGGATGGCCGTCCAACGACACCGATCGATCCATCAGTCCGAACGCCGAGGTCGCCACGGTGAACACGATGCATCCCGCACCACCGGCCGTTCCTGAGTCAGAGCCAGGTATGCCGTCTCGCCCCCTTCCCGACGCCGTGCCACTCGACGACAACCGGGGGGATACGCCCTCTGGTCCAGCCGATGTTTCACGTGAAACATCGCCATCCGATCGACAGTCGCCTGTGCACCAACGTGCGGCCGAACAGGACAGCGCCACCGTGGACGACACTTCCCATGGCTCAGATCTCCCCACCCCGACGCACGTCCCGGACGCGGCACTGCGGGCCGAGTTGCTCTCGACGGTGCCGCCCAGCGACGACGACACCCCGTTGGCGAAGGCGCTTGCCGTGGACACCAAGCGGAGGATCGCCTTGACCAACCGCACCTTCCCCAAGCCCACCCACACGCGCATCCTCACCGTTGCCAACCAGAAGGGTGGCGTCGGCAAGACAACGACCGCCGTCAACATCGCCGCGGCCCTCGCTCAGTCGGGCCTGCAGGTGCTGGTGGTCGACCTCGACCCCCAGGGCAACGCCAGCACAGCGCTGGGCATCGACCACCATGCGGGCATCGAATCGGTCTACGACGTGCTGGTGGATGACGTGCCGATGGCCGAGATCGTGCAACCCTCGCCCGACGTCGACGGTCTCTTCTGCGCCCCGTCCTCCATTGACCTGGCCGGAGCGGAGATCGAGTTGGTTTCGCTGGTCGCTCGGGAGAACCGGTTGGCCAAGGCGATTCGCGCGATGCTCAGCCAGACGGCATACGACTACATCTTCATCGACTGTCCGCCGAGCCTCGGGCTGCTCACCATCAACGCTTTCGTCGCCGCCCAAGAGGTCTTCATCCCCATCCAGTGTGAGTACTACGCCCTGGAGGGGGTCTCGCAACTGCTGCGGAACATCGAGCTCATCCGCACCCACCTCAACCCGACGTTGGCCGTGTCGACCATCCTGCTGACGATGTATGACGCACGGACCAGGCTGTCCGCGCAGGTGGCCGACGAGGTCCGCACCCACTTCCCAAGGGAGACGCTGGATACGACGATCCCGAGGTCGGTGCGCGTGTCGGAGGCCCCGAGCTTCGGGCAGACCGTGATGACCTACGATCCGCTCAACAGTGGTGCCTTGGCCTACCTCGAAGCCGCGAGCCAGATCGCCGACCGAGGAGCCCCGGGGGCGACCAGCGCCAGCCCGGGAGCCACGGTGCGCGATGAGGAAGGGCAGCGATGAAGGAAAAGCGCAGGGCGTTGGGACGTGGTCTTGGCGCACTCATTCCTACCTCGGCGCCCGGGACAGACCGTCCGGCCGACATCTTCTTCGGGGAGCGATCCACTCGCGAGCCTGCGGGCGAGGCGAATGACCACGCGAGCGACGAGGCGATCTCAGGCCCAGGCTCAGTGAGCGGCTCACGTGGTGACACGACACCAGAGCAGACCCGTGACGGCGGCTCATCCGACAGCGGGGATCTGCAGCCGGTGCCCGGCGCCACCTTCGCCGAACTGCCGCCCGACTCGATTCGCCCCAACCCGCGTCAGCCGCGCACGGTCTTCGACCCCGATGACATGGCCGAACTCGTCTACTCGGTGCGCGAGATCGGCATCCTGCAACCGGTGGTCGTCCGCCCGGTCGACGACGACCACGACGGGCCGGTGCGCTACGAGCTGATCATGGGCGAGCGGCGGTGGCGAGCCGCCCAGGAAGCCGGGCTCAGTGCCGTGCCCGCCATCATCAAGGACACGCGGGACGACGACCTGCTCAGGGACGCCCTGCTGGAGAACCTGCACCGCAGCCAGCTCAACCCCCTGGAGGAGGCCGCGGCATACCAGCAGTTGCTCGAAGACTTCGGCTGCACCCAGGACCAACTCGCCACCCGCATCGGTCGCTCGCGGCCGCAGGTGACCAATACCCTTCGGCTGCTCAAGCTGCCAGCGGTCGTGCAGCGGCGGGTCGCAGCCGGCGTGCTCAGCGCGGGTCACGCCCGGGCACTACTCGGCCTCACCGACGGCGCCGCCATGGAACGGCTCGCGCAACGCGTGGTCGCGGAAGGTCTGTCGGTGCGGTCGGTCGAAGAGATCGTCACGCTCGGGGCCGACGAGCCCAAGTCCGCCAAGCGCAAACCCCGGCCCGGAGCCCGTCATCCCAAGCTCGATGACCTCGCGGCAGCGCTGAGCGATCACCTGGACACGCGCGCGACCATCGCCCTCGGTCAGCGCAAGGGCAGGATCACCGTGGAATTTGCCTCCGTGGAGGACCTCCACCGGATCCTTGACCTCATGGGCGTTGACCGCCGCTGAGCCTCACCGACTCACGCGCAAAGGCGCTCAGCCGAGGAAGTCTTCCAGCTCCTTGAGGATGATCCGCTTGGGCTTGGCGCCGACGATCGACTTGACGACCTCACCGTTGACGTAGAGGTTGAGCGTCGGCAGGCCGGTGACACCAAAGCGCATCGTCGACTTAGGGTTGGCGTCGGAGTCGAGCTTGCGGATCTCGAGCTTGTCGCCGTGCTCGGCGTAGATCTCCTCAAGAATCGGCGCGATCTGCTTGCACGGCCCGCACCATGCCGCCCAGAAGTCGACCAGTACCGGTTTGGAGCTGGCCAACACGTCCTGGTCAAAGGTCGCGTCGGTTGTGGAGGGAATGGCTCCCATGGTCAATCCTTTCGGTCGAAGTTCAGGATACGTCCTGAATAAGTACACATAACGCCGCCCAGGAGCGGCTACCTTCGTCTCCAGACTCGAGTATGCCGGGTGGCACCGACAGTGCCCTACAGCGGAAGGCGGCACCCGGCATACCGGGCGTCAGTGCGCGCCGTCGGCGAGCGCCGTGAGGTAGTGCTCCGCATCGAGCGCGGCGGAGCACCCCGAACCCGCCGCCGTGATCGCCTGGCGGTAGGTGTGGTCAACGAGGTCGCCACAGGCGAAAACGCCATCGACATTGGTGCGGGTCGACCGCCCGTCGACGACGACATAGCCACCCTCGTCGAGGGTCACGACGTCCTTGACCAGCTCGTTGCGCGGGTCGTGCCCGATCGCGACGAACAGTCCGGTGACAGTCAGCTCGCGCTGCTCGCCGGTCACCGTGTCGGTGAGCGTCACCCCGCTGAGCTTGGCGTCGCCGTGGATAGCGGTGACCTGGGAGTTCCACGCGAAGCGGATCTTGTCGTTGGAGTGGGCGCGCGCGGCCATGATCTTGCTGGCCCGCAGCTCGTCGCGGCGGTGGATGATCGTCACGCTGCGGGCGAACTTGGTGAGGAAGGTGGCCTCCTCGACCGCCGAGTCGCCACCGCCGACGACCGCGATGTCTTGGTCGCGGAAGAAGAACCCGTCGCAGGTCGCGCACCACGAGACGCCATGGCCGGACAGCCGCTTCTCGTCGGGAAGTCCGAGCTCCCGGTATGCCGAGCCCATCGCGAGGATGACGGCCCGGGCGGCGTAGGACTTGTTGTCACCGTCGGTGACCGACTTCACCGGCCCGTCCAGCGAGACCGAGACGACGTCGTCGGTGATGAATTCGGTGCCGAAACGCTCGGCCTGGGCCCGCATCGCCTCCATGAGGTCGGGCCCCATGATGCCGTCGCGGAAGCCGGGGAAGTTCTCGACGTCGGTCGTGTTCATCAGCGCCCCGCCGGCGGTGACCGAGCCTTCGAAGAGCAGGGGGCGCAGGCCGGCGCGGGCGGCATACACCGCGGCGGTGTAGCCGGCGGGTCCGGACCCAATGATGATGACCTCCCGCACCTCGGGGGCGGCGTCGCCGGTCGCGGCAGTCTCGGGGGTGGCTGCGGGGTGTGCGGTCATTCGGGCTCTCCGGGTCGTGAGTGCGGGCGTGCTCATATTAGCAAATGTCGATATGACGAGTCGTCTCGTGGGCCTCAACCATGTCGGAGTCGGCCCTGTTCCGCTCCGACGAGTTTTGGTGTGGCGCAACCAGCGCCTGGGCGCCATTTTCGACACACCAAAACTGGGGGAGAGGGCGGAGGGGTCAGGTCATGGGGAAGGGGCCGGCGAGGGTGTGCGGGTTGCCCTTGGTGCAGGTGCGTTCCACGGCATACACCTGCTTGAGTCCGCCGTCGATGACGACGACGATCGCAGCCGGCGCCCCTTCATAGGTCGCCAGGTCCACGGCGATGCGGTTGGCGTCGAGCTCCCCGAGCGTGAAGAGGCACCCGCTGAGGCCGCTCGCGGTGGTCACCGACAGCGCGTCCGGCGAGTCGGGCGCAAAGGGGTATGCCGTGCCCGGCGTTTCGAGGACGTCCTGGGCCAGGGTCGCAACGTTGGCCCGGGTATATGCGCGGGAACTCGACTCGACATGCAGCCGCGAGGTCAACGGCGCCGCGGCAGACGTGTAGGGCAGGGTCGACACCCCCTGGGTGGCCGGACCTGAGGTGGAGCCGAACACCGACCGGACCACGGTGGCGCCGCCGACGACCAGCACGACCACCCCGGCTGCGGCGCCGAGCGCGGCGAGGGCACGCCGACGACGAAAGACGCCCGGGTCAACGTTCCGTGCGCCGCGGCGCAGTGCCACGATCGGTGCTCCCCCGTCGCTGCCTGAGGCAGGGTCACCCTGATCGCTGTCGGTGAGCCCCAACTCGTCGACCAGATCGAGATCGGAGTCAACCCGTGAGCGCACGTCGAAGATGTCGACGACGTCGAGATGACCCGAGCGATCAGTGTGGCTCTGGACGGCAGCCTCGACGTCGCCTGAACCGTCGACATCGGCCACATCGGCCACATCGGCCGGCAAATCTGAGGGCGCGGGATCGCCGGTCACGGGAGTCCCTTCCCTTGGGCCGGTGAGGTCACCGCAGGACCTGGACCTCCGACACCATGGCCCGGAACCGTCCGGTGGTGTCGGGGCCGAGCTTGGTGACGTAGACGATGACGAGGTCGCCGTCGATAGCCGTCGGCGCGTCGAAGACCACCTCGCCGGAGGCTGCGACCTTGCTACCGATGGCGGTCGCACCATCGACCGTGGCATTGCCCGCAACGTAGACGGTGATGTCCTGCGGCACCGGGAGAGTGACCTTGACCTGGCGCACCGGGGTGTTCTGGCCCAGGTCGAGGATGAGGCCGGTGCCGGGGATGCCGAGGCCGCCGAACTTCTCCGTGGCATACCACTTGTTGCTCTGCCAGAGTGTCGTGAGGTCGCCGTCATAGGCCCGGGGCGCGGTCTTGTTGGCGACCTGGCCGCCGTTCTGCGGCTCGTAACCCGCGCCGCCAATGATCGCCACGGCCGCGAGCGGAGCCTCGGTGCCCGAGGCGGCGCCCGTCCCACCCGTTGCGCCGGCACCGGCTGAGGTCGGCTTGGCGGTGGCCATAACGGTGCGCGACGGGGCCACCAGCCCGAGATCGGACGGAGACAGCCGTGGCGCCCCGCAGTAGCCGAGGATTGCGAGCAGCCCCACGAGCGCCCCGACGATGATCAGCGCGAGCTTGCGTTCCTGCCGGCCTTCACTGCCGGCTCCGAACTGCGTCGATGGCGAGTAGTACTCACCCCGCTCGGCGAGCACTTCGCTGATCGGGGTCTCCTGGAGGTCGTCGAGGTAGGCCTCCCACGCGCCCGGCGGCTCCGGGGTCGGCTCCGGTGCGGAGGCCACCGGGCGGGGCGCTTCGCCAACCGGGTATGCCGTGACGCTCGCCGCCGTGACGCTCGCCGCCGTGACGCTCGCCGCGGCGACCCTGGGTGGTGCGCCTTCGGGAGCCTGGGTTTCCGGCGGGAGGTCGTCTTCGGCGACCGGACCGAGGGACTGGGCTCCCGGACGGACGACCGCGAGATCGATGACCGGGGTGGGCGACCACGGACGCAACGCGGTGACCACCTGCGCCGGCGTCTGCGGGGCAGGCCCACCCCCGTCGGTGAGGCCCGCCACGCACAGGTCATCGAGCTCGGCGTCGATGCCGGCCTCGATCTCGCCCGGGGCGACGATGCGTTCGGCCACGCGCGGCGCCGGATCGAGGTCGACCGCGGGAGAGGTGAGTGGCCAGCGGGCCGCCAGCGCGGCATACAGGCAAGCGAGCAGACCATGCGCGTCGCGCTGGTTGCCCGCGTCGCCGTCGTCGATGTCGACGCCGGCGAGGGCCGCTTCGTAGGACAGGCCGCGGACTTTGACCCCGCCGTCGGGCAAGACCCAGATCGTGTCGGATGACAGCAGGTGATGATGCAGGCCCCGCGCCTCGGCTGACGCGAGGGCGGTGGCAGCCTCGCCGAGGATGCGGCGGGCCTCCTCGGACGGCAGCGGGCCATCCTGGATGACCCCCGTCAGAGAGCGCGCGTCGGGCAGGGGCTCCTCGATGATGGCGGCAACGTCATCTTGGACGACGACGTCGAGGATGCGCAGTAGCCGGGGGTCTTCCAGGCCGGCCGCCCGCCGCGCGACGTCGATCGCGGCGGCTGCGGCCGGTGCCGTCGCCACGAAGGTGAACGCGACGACCGGCCGATCAAGAGTGGTGTCGTGGGCGTCCCAGCGCTCCCAAGCCGCCGTGGCAGACAGTCGCTCGCGGACGGCATACCGCTGATTGGCCAGCAGGCTGCCCGGTCCCAGTCCCGACACGGTGCCTCCCTCCAGGTATGCCGTCGCACCGACGTGCGTGACCGGCCGCCCGGGTCGACCACGCGCCTTGTCATCCTAAGCGTCGGGCGGGTCGGACACGGGGTGGCTCGCAGGGGTTGGGGATCGGCCGAGCGAGGAATCGGGGTGCTCGATCGGCGCCGACACCGGGTCCTCGGGAGTGGGCTGAATGGGGTCGAGGTCGATGCCGGGCACCTCGCGGCGCGGCTTGCTCAAGGCCTGTACCGCGCCGACGATGGCCAGCCCGCCGACGATCACCCCGCCGACGATGTAGAGCCAGACGCCGGGGGGAGCTGCGCGGACGGTGATGCGGGTGGTCGCACTGATCCGGTCCCCGTCGGCCGTCGTGAGCCACGCGTCGATGGGGACCAACCCCTGCGCGGCAGCGGCCAGACGCACCCGAGCGGTGGCCTTGCTGTGGGCCCCGATGTGCAGGGGAGTGGCGGGTTCGACCACATACATCCGGGCGTTGGTCGGAGCGAGGTTGACCCGCACGTCATCGACGCCGACATCGAGGTCGTTGACGACGGTCACCAGCAAGACCCCCTCGTCAGCGAGGAAGTTCGTCGTCTGCTCGGCGATGACCAGGCCGCTCTCCAGGGCCGCGATACCGCGGTCTAGCTCGGCGACCAGGCCGGCGTGCGCTGCGGGCTGTCTGCGCCAACGCACTCCGGCGAGCGCGTCGACGAGGTTCCACCAACGGCCCATCGCGCTGGAGGGCGCTGAGCTGAGGGCGAGGTAGGTGGTGAGGGTGGCTCGGTCGTTGGCCAGTCGCCTCGCCAACGGGGCATCAAGCACCGCGCCAGACGCCGTGGACATCGCGAGCACAGGATCGACAAATTCGGTGTTGGCCGCGCGGGAGGTGTCGAGCGCGTCGCCTACTCGACCGACCGCAGCCCACGGCGAGGTGTCGGTGAGCTGCCGGAAGGCGGCGAAGGCGTCTGGGTCGGTGTCGAAATCTCGCGGGAGCACGACCAGCAGCGAGCGCTCGCGCTCTGGCGCCTGAGCCCACAGCGTGGCCGTCTGCGCGAGGAATTCCTGCCCGGCCAGCCCCACATCGGCGGGACGATGCACCCGACCGGCGATCGCCGCGAGGGTCTCGTCATAGCGCAACACCGGTTGCCCCTGCGGGGTGCGGGCGGCCGCTTGCGGGGTGACCTCCGGATTGACGTTGGTCGCCTCGGTGCTCACCAGCAGGACGTCCGGTCCCCATTGCCCGTATGCCGCGCGCACTGCCTCCTCGCGACCGACCGGCAGCCGGCCGTCCGCCGGCCAGGCCACGTGGGTGAGCGCGCTGGCCGACCCGGTGCCGGACTGGGTGACCGCGGTGAGCAGGGACGAGGGTGCGGTGAGACCGTGCAGCCACGTCGAGATGGCGGGGTCGCGCAGGTCGACACCGGAAGCGAACAGCGCCCCGAGGTCGGGGTCATCTTGCGGCAAGGTCCAGAGCGGGTGCGTAGCGGCCGCGGTCGAAAGAGCGGTGGCCAGACTGCGTCGGGCTGCAATCTCGTCGGCTCCGACCATCGCATTCTGTTGAGCGGCAAGCGAACTCGCGACGCGGGCGCGTGCCGCGTCGATGATGGTTGGCACTCCCGTCGCCCCGGTCGCGCCGCTCGTGCCTGTCGCCCCGGTTGATCCGGTCGATCCGGTTTCGGACGGGCTGACCGGACCGAGCACGGCGGGGTCGACGGCATACCCGGTCGGGGTAGTAGCTGTGGCGGTGAGCAGCCGGGTGAGGCGAGAGTCGGGGCCGACCGCCGCGGCCCACGCGGCCGTCCGGGTGCTCGGGCTCGCCGAATGTAGCGCGGGGTCGGGATCCAGGGTGAGCGGCATGAGCCAGCTGACCGAGAGGGCGGTGGCTTCGGGCGCCTGCTGCCAGCCCACGAAGGTGTGCAGCGAGGCCTGCACCCCGGCGCTGGTGACGAGCTGGATGTCGATGGGCACGACGCCGCTGGTGCGATTGAGGCGCAACGCTGCGGGGGTGAGCGTCATCGTGTAGGTCGCCGTCGTGTCCGGTCCGACGTGGGCGGAAATGGTGGTGCGGGCGAGTTCGGTGCCATTGGTGACGGGATTGGCATCGGTGGCCCAGGCCGTGACATCGGCGCGGGTGAGGATGCCCGGGCGGGGTCGGACGATGCGGATCTCGGGGTCGACATAGGTCGCGCCGGTGCTCGAGCGGATGGTGCCGGTGACCGTCACGCCCGCCCTCGCCGTCGCAACCGGCGGGGTGACGGCGGTGAGGGTGAGGTCCGTGGGCAGGGTGGCCGCGGGGAGGGCTGCGGGGAGGGCCGTGGGCAGTGCGCCTGCGGAGCCGGACGCGGTGGTGAGCGGGGCCGGCATACCGGCGTTGGCAGGGGGAGCACTCAGGACGGTGAGGGCCGCAGCGACGGTCGCGACCACGAGCGTCGCGGCACGGCGCAGCAGGCGCGGGCGTGCTGGAGGAGTCACCGGTCGACCTTCCGCCCGGCAGGTCACGCCGTGCCCGCTAGACGCTCCCAAGCCACCTTGGCGATGCGCCGCTCGTTGGGGAAGGTCAGGTGCTGGTGGACCTGCTGGAGCGGGAACCAGGCGACGTCGATGGCTTCCTGGTCGGGGTCGTTGTCGATGGTGAGTTCGCCGCCGGTCGCTTCGAGCAGGTAATGGTGGACGAACTTGTGCACTCGCTTGTCGCCGGCCGCGAACCAGTAGTCGATGGTGCCCAACTCGGCCAGCACCCGGCCGGTGATGCCGGTTTCCTCGGCGACCTCGCGGACTGCGGTCTCGGGCAAGGACTCGCCGGGCTCGATGTGACCTTTGGGTAGGCACCACTCGATCCGGCCCGCGCGGTTGCGGCGCGCGATGACTGCGGTGCGTGCCGCGCCCTCGTGGATGTCGACGACGACGCCGCCCGCCGACCGCTCCTCGACCCACGGCAGAAACCTGCCGGGGGAGGGGGTGGCATGGGCGGCGTTCACCGTTCCACTCTAACCAGCGGGTCCAATCCGACCGGCTGTGACGCGCACCCAGGCGACCGGTCGGTAACCTTGGCCGTTATGGCTTCCGGCAGTGGTGTGGGCGGAAACCCGGGTATGCCGGGTGGATCCGATCAGCCTGTCGACCCCAGTCTGCTGCGGGCCGCCGTCTCAACCTTGGCTCCGGCACTGCCCTTGCTGCGCGAACTCGGTGAGCGGTTCGCCGCTGCTGGCCACGAACTGGCCCTCGTCGGCGGGCCGGTGCGCGATGCCTTCATCGGCCGCACCGCGCCCGACCTCGACTTCACGACCGATGCCTCTCCTGATGCCACTCTGGGGGTGATTCGCGGCTGGGCCGATGCGCACTGGGAGATCGGCCGGGCGTTCGGGACCATCGGGTTGCGCAAGGGCGAGGCCCAGATCGAGATCACGACCTACCGCACCGATGTCTACGACCGCTCGACCCGCAAGCCGGTGGTGGCTTTTGGGACCTCGCTCGCCGATGACCTCGTGCGCCGCGATTTCACCGTCAATGCGATGGCGCTGCGGCTGCCCTCACTGGAGTTCGTCGACCTGCACGGGGGGCTGGCCGACCTCGCCGCCGGTCGGTTGCGGACGCCCGCGACCCCGGAAGAGTCCTTTGCCGACGACCCCCTGCGGATGATGCGGGCGGCCCGGTTCGCGGCGCAGCTCGGGTTCGTCGTCGCGCCTGAGGTGTATGCCGCGATGTCGGCTCGCGCCTCGACGCTCGCCATGGTCTCGGCCGAGCGGGTGCGGGACGAGTTCACCAAGTTGCTGTTGGCGCCGGATCCGCGGCAGGGGTTGACCCTGTTGGTCGACACCGGACTGTCGGATGTCTTCCTGCCGGAGCTGTCGGCCCTGCGCCTGGAGGTCGACGAGCACCACCGGCACAAAGATGTCTACGAGCATTCGCTCACCGTGCTGGAGCAAGCCATCGCCCTGGAGGGCTCGACGCCTGCATCACGCGCGGGCCTGCGCCCGTCGGCTGGTGGGGTCGGCGGTGGTGAGGCTGCCGCGGGAGGTGACGACACGGCATACCCGGTCGTGGAGGCTCCAGATCTCGTGCTGCGCCTCGCCGCGCTTCTCCATGACATCGGCAAGCCCGCGACGCGGCGGTTCGAGGCGGGTGGGGGCGTGTCCTTCCACCACCACGAGCTCGTCGGCGCGCGGATGGTGGCCAAGCGGATGCGCGAGATGCGCTTCGACAAGGAGACGACCAAGGCCGTCGCGCGGCTGGTCGAGCTGCATCTGCGGTTCCACGGCTATGGCACCGGGCAGTGGACCGACTCGGCGGTGCGGCGCTATGTCACCGACGCGGGGCCACTGCTGGAGCGGCTGCACCTGTTA
>WBZM01001180.1_pt1 | contig 27784 bp, 26 predicted proteins | sample 5204271 | NCBI WGS metagenome assembly WBZM01 (sample SAMN12344346, study PRJNA552823) | activated sludge metagenome | biome: Activated sludge suspended growth; feature: Nitrification reactor; material: Wastewater; isolation source: activated sludge from nitrification reactor of wastewater... | reverse complement strand
GCAACCGATACACGGCGCGCAGCCGTGGGGATCATTCGCGCAAAGGCGCCGCGTGCAACCATGCACCGCAAGCTGCACCATGCCTTGCCAGCAAACCGTGGCAGGTTCAGCACATCGCCAGCCATCCATGAAGTACGCATGTACATCCTTTCCCCCTTCAACGGCGCCCGACCGCAGGGAAGCCTGTGCGCTGCAAGGGCGGTACGAACCCGATGCTGCGCCGCAAAACGGATTATTGCATTCCGGCGTGGATCGGAGAAAAATACTGATCCGATGACCAGTGCGAACGGCGACAGGGCCAACAGTCACGATGGCGGTTCGGCGGCGAGGGAGACGATGGTCATGGCTCTTGCCTCGCGGCTCCGGATCACACCCGAGGCGGATGCTGACTTCGGGAGCTGTCCGGCTGCAGAGGCTCAGGACGGTGGTTGCCCGATGCATCCCAGTGGTCACGCCGCGGTCCCATCGAGGCAACCCGGCAAGCCACCGGATCTTGGCACGGCAACGGCCGCCACCTGTACGACGGAGCGCTTGAGGAAATGACTGCAGCAGAACGACCGCTGATCAGTGTCATCGTCCCGACCTACAACTACGCGCACCTGCTGCCCAGAGCGCTGGATTCGGTCCTCTTGCAGCGGGCGCCATGGATGGAACTGATCGTCGTCAACGACGGCTCGACAGACCTGACGGCCCAGGTTCTGGCAGGCTACGTGGCGCGTCACCCCGGATTGCTGGTGATCGACCAAGTCAATGCCGGCGCTGCCGCGGCACGGAATCGCGGCCTGCGACAGGCTCGCGGGCACTACGCCCTGCTGCTCGACGCCGATGACGAATTGCAACCAGACGCACTCCAGACCCTGCGCGCAACCGTTGCTCGGCACCCGGAAGCCGGTACGATTCTCGGCGCGCAGCTTTCCGTCTATGCCGATGGTCGCGAGCGGCTCCGACTGCCAACGACGGTGCCTGCCGAACCGCCACTGCGACTGAGCAAGCGCTACCTTCTGCAGAAGCGCATCACCATCTCGCATGGCTGCTCGCTGTTCCGTCGCGATCTCCTGCTGCAGAGGCCGTATCCCGAGAACCTCCGTGGTGGTGAAGATGTCCCGGTGTTCGCGCACATGCTGGTCAGCGCGCCGGTAGTGACCACCAACGTCGTTCTGGCGCGAATCCACAAGCACGGGGACAGCCTGCGTCATGATCGGCGCGATGAAGAAATGAGAGCCGTAACGATGATTGAGGAGGTCTTCGCCAGCCTGCCTGCCGAGTGTCAGCCGCTGCGCAGCCGCTACGCTTCCCAGCGCTATCTCTCGCTCTTCCGCGCCGCCTTGCAGTCGGGCGACCGTCCGGCGGCAAGGCATTTCTATCGCGCAGCCTGGCGCCTCGACGGCCGACAGGCCTTGCGCTGGAACTACCTGCGCAAGGCCCTTCGCCTCTTCTTGGCGTGATGCTGCGCCTGTCCATCCCGCGCCAATTCTTTTCCCCGCAGGCTTGCGGAAGCTCGGGTGATACCGGCCCGGTCATTGCCGCCCTCCTCGGCAGCGTGCTGCTTTCGCTGCTGGCGTTCTCGCAAGCAACCCTCGTCGGCAGGGATGCGGCGCTCTACCTCGACGTCGCTCGGCAGGTGCTCGAACAAGGTGCGTCGGTCGCTTTTCAGGCATTCGATTGGCCTTGGTTCTCCCTGTTGCTGGCGGCAACCGGCAAGGTGTTCGGGCTGCCTCTGGAGACGGCAGCGCACCTCTGGTGCACGCTCTTCGTGGCCGGCACCAGTGCCCTGCTCGTCGTCGTGACGCTCCGCTTCTCGCCCGGCTGCAACTACTGGGCTTCGCTGGTTGTCCTGTCTTTGCCCGCGTTCAACCAGTTCCGCGGCGACATCATCAGGGAACACGGGTCGTGGTTCTTCTGTGTCCTGGCGCTCCATCTGGCGCTGCAGTGGCTCGCCCGGGGCGGCTGGTGGCGGGCGGCTGCCATACAGGCAGCAATTGGTGTGGCAGCCCTCTTCCGGCTCGAGGCGCTCGTACTGATGCCGGCGCTCGCCGCAACCCTACTGGGTGAACTGCACACCCGGCCAGGCTGGATGCGACTGCTGCAACTCAACGCACTGCCTCTCGCAGTCGGCTTGGCGGCTGCTCTGGCGCTTGTTTCGGGAACCGACATCTGGCAGCCTCGGATCGCCGGTTTCGCTTCCTTGATCGATCCGCGAGCGCTGCTTCTGAGCCTTGACGAGATGGCGAACCTGTTCGCCAAGATCATCCTCGAGTACCACTCCAAGGAGGACGCGCGGCAGATCCTCGTATTTGGCCTGTTGCTCACGCTGCTGGTGAAATTCTGCGCACTCAACGGCCCTCTCTGTGTGCCCCTGCTCTTCCGCGCAAACTGGCGGGCAGTGAGCGCGTACTGGCGAAGGTTGCGGCCGTTCGCGTGGACATGGCTTCTTTACCTGTGTGTACTGCTGATCTTTTTCATCAAGTTTCGCTTCATCAACTCGCGCTACACAAGTTTCCTCAGCCTGCTGGTCGTTCCCTTGCTGACCATGGCTCTGATGCTTTTCTGCCGGAGCCATGCGCGCTGGTCGCCCGTCGCCGTGTTCGTACTCCTGGTATTCACACTGGCAAACACCGTGTCGAGGGGCCCCGGAAAGACGCACTACCTCGAAGCCGCGGCTTGGCTGGCCGAGAATACGAAAGCCGAGGACCGGGTGTATTACGAAGACGCCAGGATCGCCTACTACGCGGGTCGCGGTTACCCGAGGACGGACATGACGGTGCAACAGGTGATGGCGGGCGCTGACACCGGACGGTTCCGCTACTACGTGCTGACGCACAGACCGAATGAAGACACTCTGCTGCCTTGGTTGGCGAAGGAGCGCAAACAGGTCGTCCGGCAGTTCAGGAACCCCAAGGGAGAAACGATCCTGGTGATCGGGGAATGAGGGCTGCCCGATCGCTGCCTGCGCGAGCAGGATACCCGCGTCGCCCGGCGGCAAACTCGCCGTTCCGCATGGGATGGGGAGCCCGTGCGCTGCCGGCGACGACAGCGGTTGACGGAGGCGACACAGCTCGACGATACTCGTAGGAGCGACTTGGGCCACCCGCTGGCCGCCGCAGAGTGATCCTGCGCGTAGGCGCCAAGAGCGGCTGCTTTCGCCGCCGCTGGCCAGTCGTGCCAGACTGCGAGCTCGCAGACCCTTGGCAACAGGACCCACCACAACACATGCCTGAACGCGTTTCGCTCAACCAGAAACTCTTCGATCTGCCCCTGCTGCACGGCTTGGGCAGATCGATCCATTCCCGCCGACTTGCCAGCGAGCCGCGTGGACAATCGACGGCAACCCGCTTCTTCCGGAACATCCCCCAGCTCGACGCACTGCAGGGTCCACTTCGCGAGCTGGTCGCCGGCGGCGATGGCTGCCGAATCCTGGTAGCCGGCTGCAGCTTTGGCTGCGAAGCGTACTCGCTGGCCGCCTACCTGACAGTCGAGTTCCCGGCTCTCGACTGGACGATCGACGCTTTCGACATTTCGCACGAAGCCGTTGCCATTGCCCAACGGGCAGTCTACGGCAGCAAGTACGGACTGGCGGATCCGCTGCACGGGGAGAGCCGGCGCTATGCTGCGCGCCTGCTTGAGCCGTGCGGCGAGGCGTGGAGCATCGCCCCCGACATCCGGCAGCACGTGCGCGTCTCGCATGGCGACCTGCTCGCCAGCGACTTCTCGGCAACTGCCGGGTACGACATCGTCTTCGCCCAGAACTTTCTGCTGCACATGGACGATGCAACCGCAGCCAAGGCCTTTGCGCGCGTGGTTGGCGCCACGCGTCCCGGCGGTGCACTGTTCGTTGCCGGCATGAATCTGGACGGCAAGCTCGCTCTCGTCAGGAGCCATCGACTGATTCCCGTCGACTGGAAGATCGAGGCCATCCACAACAGCGATCAGATGCGTCGGTCGGCTTGGCCATGGGGATACTGGACACTGGAGCCGATCGATGCAGCCAGACCGGACTTCATCATGCGCTACAGCACCATCTTCCGCACGCCAGGCTGTGCGGCAGCGCACCCCTGATCAGTCCGGCCCCGAGAGCAGGCGGCGCGCGCCACCACTAACCTACCGAGAGTGTCACCGCCCGGCCATAGCGCGACAGCCAAGGCGGGGCACCCGCCTGCGCCCGTCTGCTATAGTGCGGCCTGCGCGCCGCCAGGAACTCGCCTCACAGAGGGTCGTACCGCAGCCCGCCCCCCGTTGTCGCATGAAAGCATCCCGATGAGCATTGGCCCCGACGGCAGCAACGAAAACACGTTCCCACCGGAGATCCTGCGTGAAGTGGCAAAGCGGCGTACCTTTGCCATCATTTCGCACCCTGACGCCGGCAAGACGACCCTGACCGAGAAGCTTCTGCTCTTCGGAGGCGCGATCCAGCTGGCCGGCACCGTAAAGGGACGCAAGAGTTCCCGCCATGCGACCTCGGACTGGATGGAGGTCGAGAAGCAGCGCGGCATCTCGGTGACCAGTTCGGTCATGCAGTTCGAGTACAGCGGGCACACCATCAATCTCCTGGACACGCCTGGGCACGAGGACTTTTCCGAAGACACCTATCGCGTACTGACTGCTGTCGACGCCGCGGTGATGGTGATCGATGCAGCCAAAGGGGTCGAGGCGCAGACGATCAAGCTGCTCAACGTCTGTCGCATGCGCAACACGCCGATCATTACCTTCGTCAACAAACTGGACCGGGAAGTGCGGGAGCCCTTCGAGCTGCTGGCAGAAATCGAATCCGTTCTGGGCATCGAATGCGCGCCGATCACTTGGCCGATCGGGATGGGCAAGAGCTTCCGTGGCGTCTATCACCTGCTGAACGACCGCCTGCTCCACTTTGCCGCGGGCGAGGAACGGCGCAGCGAGTCGGAGCGACTCGACGGACTGGACAATCCGGTGCTCGACGCGCAGTTTCCCGGGGAAGTCGGCCGCCTGCGGGAAGACGTTGACTTGATCCAGAACGCGAGCAGCCCTTTCGACTTGGTCGGCTTCCTTGCCGGGCGGCAGTCGCCGGTGTTCTTCGGTTCGGCAATCAACAATTTCGGCGTACAGGAAATCCTGCAGGCGTTGCTCGACTGGGCACCGCCACCCCAGGAGCGCGATGCCGGCTGCCGTCTGGTACAACCCGCCGAAGCGGCCTTCAGCGGTTTCGTGTTCAAGATTCAGGCCAACATGGACCCCAAGCATCGGGATCGAATCGCCTTCTTCAGGGTTTGCTCCGGGCGCTACACGTCGGGCATGAAGGTCAAGCACATCCGCCTGAATCGCGAGATGAAACTGGCGAACGTCCTGACCTTCATGGCCAACGAGCGCTTGCTGATGGAAGATGCCGTTGCCGGCGACATCATCGGCATCCACAACCACGGCAACCTGCATATCGGTGACTGCCTCAGCGAGGGCGAGACACTCGGCTTCAAGGGTATTCCCTACTTCTCACCCGAGCTTTTCCGAGCAGCGCGCCTGCGCGATCCGCTGAAGAGCAAGCAACTGCAAAAGGGCCTGCAGGAGCTCGGCGAAGAGGGTGCGATCCAGGTCTTCGAAATCCTGGCCAGCGGTTCGCTGCTGCTGGGAGCGGTGGGCAACCTGCAGTTCGAGGTCGTCGCGCAGCGGCTGCAGACGGAATACAAGGTCGATGCGATATTCGAACCCGCAGACATCTACACCGCGCGTTGGCTCACGTTCCCAGACGAGACCACGCGCCGCAGTTTCGAACGTGAGCAGGTGCAGCGAATGGCGCGTGATGTCGATGGCAACCCCGTCTATCTGGCGAGCACGCGGTACAACCTGGAAGTCACCAGCGAGAAGTGGAACAGCGTCGGCTTTCACGACTCGCGAGAACACGGACAGTTGTTCGCCTGAGTCCAGCGCGGCGCGCGGCGCGTCAGCGGCCAACCCGGGGGAAGACGGTACAGGACGAACAGGAAGGAGCAGACGATGAAACAAGCCGCCAGCGCGCAGGGGCCGCTCGATTTCCTCGAAGCACGGATTCTGGCCGTGCTGATCGAAAAGGAGAGTACGACGCCGGACGCCTATCCCCTGACCCTGAACAGCCTTGGCGCCGGCTGCAACCAGAAGTCTGCGCGCGACCCCGTGCTCACTGCAACGGAAAGCGAAATCCAGCAGGCTCTTGAAAACCTGCGCCAGCGGGCGCTGGTGCTGGAAACCTATGGCGCCTCGGGGCGGGTTCTGCGCTACGCGCACAATCTGGGAAGGGTGTACGCCCTGCCTGCGGCGGCCGTCGCATTGCTCGCCACGCTCGCTCTGCGCGGAGCGCAGACGATCAACGAACTGCGAGCCAACAGCGAACGTCTCTACCGTTTCGACGACAGTTCATCGGTCGAGGCTTACCTGGAGGAACTCGCGACACGCAACACTGGCGCTTTGGTCGTCCGGATGCCGAAGCAGCCTGGCTCGCGCGAGCACCGCTGGGCGCACCTGTTGTGCGGCGAGGCCGCGCTGCCGGCGCACCCGAGCAGCGGCGAGTGCGAGTCCGGCAAAGAGGCGAGCGAGCTCAGCGACAGACTGACTCGCCTCGAGCAGGAAGTGACCGAGCTACGCGCGGGGTTGCAGGAGCTGCGGGCGACGCTTGACGGACCGACCCAGCCTGGAGCGCTCGCTCAGGCCGACTGAGATCTGCAGCAGCGGGCGGTGGCAGCGGAACACGATGGCCGGCACCGGCAAGCATCGCCAACCTCCATTGCCACCGCGCCGCCTGCCTGCCGCAGGGTCAGCGCCCCATCGACGTGGCGCGTCCGCCTTGTCGACGCGGCCGGCCGCCTCAACCTTGTCGCCTTCGTTCAGCAGCACCGAAAGGAGCGAAGGGAGCGGTCACCAAGCAGTGCGCAGGACCTTCTCGGCCCAGAACAGCGCCGTGATCGTCTTGGCGTCCGTGATCGCCCCGCTCTTTACCGACGCCAAGGCCTCGCCAAGAGGCAGACTGAGGACATCGAGAAACTCGCTACTGTCGGGGCTCGGATCGGCCTCGCGGGTCAGACCACGCGCAAGGAAGATCTCGATTCGCTCATCGGCGTAGCCAACGCAGGGGTGCATGACCCCAAGATGGCGCCACGAACTGGCCCGGTAGCCGGTTTCCTCGAGCAGCTCGCGTCGCCCCGTACTCAGAAGCTCCTCGCCCGGGTCGATCTTGCCCGCCGGCAACTCGAGGAATGCACGGCGCAACGGATAGCGGTACTGGCGGACGAAAAGCAGCCGCTCGCCTTCGAGCTCGGCGATCACCACCACAGCCCCCTGATGCCGGACGTATTCACGCAGACACTCGTTGCCGTCTGGCAGCCGCACCCGGTCACGACGGACGTCGAGGAGCCGGCCACTGAAGACCTGCTCGCTCTCGAGCTGCTGCTCCGCGAGATGGCCGTATTCCTCCTGCAGGGTAGGGCTCACGCCGACGACGCCCCGACGCCGCAAGGTATTGCGGCCAGACGGCTGCCGGCGATCAGAGCGAACGCAACAGCGAAAACGCGCACAGGGACATCAGGACTTGCGGGAAGATGCCGAGCAAGGCCACCGCCAGGCCGTTGGCCGACATCAGGATCTTCATGTCCAGCGGCGCCTCGATCGGGCTCATGTTCGCCGGTTGGTCGAAGTACATGATCTTGACCACGCGCAGGTAATAGAAGCAGCCGACCAAGGAGAAAGCGACGGCGACGATCGCCAGCCAGAGATAGCCGGCGGCAACGACTGCCTGCAGAACCGAAAACTTGGCAAAGAAACCGACGAAGAACGGGATTCCGGCCATCGAAAACATCATCATCATCATGACGCCCGCGAACCACGGACTGCGCTTGTTGAGCCCCTTGAAATCGTCGAGTTCGTCCGACTCCAGGCCACCGCGAGCGAGCAGAAGGATCATCCCGAAGGTGCCGGCGCTGGTCAGGACGTAGGTGATGACATAGAACATCGCCGAGCTGTACGCATTGAGGGCGAAACGGGCATCACCACCGACGACACCGGTGACGATGCCGAGCAGCATGAATCCCATATGGGAAATCGCCGAATAGGCCAGCATGCGTTTGAGGTTGGTCTGGGCGATTGCGGCAATGTTGCCAATGGCCATCGAGAGGACCGACAGAATGATCAGCATCTGCTGCCAATCGTGTGAGACGACGATCAGACCATTGACCAGCAAACGCATGACCATCGCGAAAGCGGCCAGTTTCGGTGCCGTCGCGATGAACAGGGTGACCGCCGTCGGTGCCCCATGGTAGACGTCTGGTATCCACATGTGGAACGGAACGACCCCAAGCTTGAATGCCAGACCGGCAACGAGAAAGACGAGCCCGAAAACGAGAATGCCCTTGTCGAACTGGCCGAGGTAGAGGCGTTCGGCGATCGCAGGGATCTCCAGCGTGCCCGTCGCACCGTAGATCATCGACATGCCGTAGAGCAGAAGGCCCGAAGCGAGTGCCCCAAGGACGAAGTACTTCATCGCGGCTTCGGTTGCCGGAACCGAATCGCGGTTCATCGCCACCATCGCGTAGAGCGAGAGTGAAAGCAACTCCAGACCGATATAGACGGTCACGAGATGGCTGGCCGAGATCATCACCATCATGCCCAGGGTGGCGAACAGGGCCAGTGAATAGTATTCGCCGCGGGCCATCTGCGGCCGCTCGAGGATGTAGCCACGCGAGTAGAACAGGATGACGATCACCGTGAGATAGAGCAGAAGCTTCAGCAGATCCGCCATCAGGTCGCCAACGTACATGTTGCTGAAGGTGTAGGCCGTGTCGCCGGAACTGCTGGCGAAGGTGATCAGCGCCGTGCCGACCAAGGTCAACTGGGTAGCGACGAAGGTCAGCGTCCGCTTCTGGTCCTTGGCCAGCAGATCACCCACCAAGATCAGGCAGGCCATCAGCAACATGAAGATCTCCGCGCTCGCGAGGCGGAGGTCCGGAACCTGGAACTGCATTTCGGCAAGAGTCATAGCGGCTACCAATTATTGGATCTTGCTGAGGGCGACGTGACGCAGCAACTCATCCACCGAGCTGTGCATGACTTCGGTAAACGGCTGCGGATAAAGCCCCATGCCCAATGCGCCAATCGCAAAGAGGACGAAGACGAGGAACTCGCGGCCGTTGATGTCGCTGAGTTCGGCGACGTGATGATTCGCCACGCTGCCAAAAACCACCCGCTTGTACATCCACAGCGTATAGGCAGCGCCGACGATCATCGTCGAAGCGGCTGCAAAGGCAACCCAGAAGTTGTGCTCGACTGCCGCCAGGATCACCATGAACTCGCCGACGAAGCCAGATGTCGCCGGCAGGCCCGCATTGGCCATGGCGAAGAGCATGAAGAAGGCGGCAAACTTGGGCATCGTATTGACCACACCGCCATAGTCGGCGATCAGTCGCGAGTGTGCGCGGTCGTACATGACGCCGATCGAGAAGAACATGGCACCGGAGACGAAACCGTGGGAAATCATCTGCACCAGCGCCCCCTCGACACCGAGCGGGCTGAAGATGAAGAAGCCCAGCGTGACGAAGCCCATGTGGGCGATCGAGGAGTAGGCCACCAGTTTCTTCATGTCCTCCTGCACGAGGGCGACGAAACCAATGTAGATGATCGCGATCAGTGACAGCGCGATGACGAGACCGGCGAGGTCGTGCGAGGCGTCGGGAGCAATCGGTAGGGAGAAACGCAGGAATCCATAGGCACCAAGCTTCAGTGCAATCGCAGCCAGTACGATCGATCCGCCGGTTGGCGCCTCGACGTGCGCGTCTGGCAACCAGGTATGGACCGGCCACATCGGAACCTTGACCGCGAACGCAACCAGGAACGCCAGGAACAGCCAGGTCTGGGCGGTCATGCCGATCGGCATGCGGTGCCAGTCGAGGATCGAAAAGCTGCCCCCAGAGGAGATGAACAGATAGAGGAGCGCAATCAGGAAGAGCAGGGATCCAAACAAGGTGAAGAGGAAGAACTTGAACGCCGCGTAAACGCGATTCGGGCCGCCCCAGATGCCGATGATCAGATACAGGGGAATCAGCGAGGCCTCGAAAAAGACGTAGAAAAGGACGCCGTCGAGGGCCGAGAAGATTCCGTTCAGCAATCCCGACATGATCAGGAAGCCGGCATGGTACTGCGCCACCTTGCTGTCGATCACCTGCCAACCGGCGAGCACCACCGTCACCGTGATGAAACTGTTGAGGATCACGAAAAGCATCGAGATGCCATCGACGCCGAGATGGTAGTTGACATTGAAACGTGGAATCCAGGGCTTCAGTTCGACGAACTGCATCGCCGGCGTGTGCAGGTCAAAGCCGGTGTAGAGGGGAATCGTCACCAGCAGGCCGGCAACGGCACCGATCAGCGAGAGTGCTCTTGCCAGCGGTGCATTGCGATCGGATCCCGTCGCCAGAACGACCAGCCCGGCGAGGATCGGAACCCAGATGGCAAGAGAGAGAAGCGGCGTGCCTGACATATCGTTCCCAGTCTTTCTCTAGCTCAGGCGCGCGTGACCCAGAGGGTCATCAAGACGAACACGCCGATAATCATCGTAAAAGCGTAGTGGTAAATGTGACCGGTCTGGAACAGGCGGACCATCCTTGCAAACCAGCCGACGAAGTGTGCCGAACCATTGACGATGATGCCGTCGATGAGCCCCGCGTCGCCCCCTTTCCAAAGGCCGCGGCCGAGCAGTCGCGCCCCGCCGGCAAAGAACACCTCGTTGAATCGGTCAAAGTAGTACTTGTTGTCGAGCAGGTTGTAGAGCCAGCCAGACCGTTCCTTGATGGCTGCCGGAATATCCGGACGCTTGAGGTAGAAGAACCACGAGAGCGCGACACCGAGGGCCGCCAGCCAGAAGACGGCTGTCGTGAGGGCGTGGGTAGCCATGGCGAAGGCACCATGGAAGTGATGTGCGAGTTCCTTCATCACCGGATGCGCCGTCGCGTCGACGAAGATCGAAGCCTTGAAGTAGTCGCCAAACAACATCGGTTCGATCGCAATGTAGCCGATGACCACGGACGGGATCGCCAGCAGGACCAGCGGCACCGTCACCACCCAGGGCGTCTCGTGCGGTTTCTCACCCGGCGCAAGACCGTGGTGGTGCGCATCGTGCGCGTCGTCCGCGTGGTGACCGTGGTCGTCCTCGTGCCCGCCAGAACTGCCGGTGTGCGTGCTTTCCGGTGCATGCGACGAATGTGCGCCGTGGCCGTGCGCGTCCGCTGCAGCCTTGCCGAAACGTTCCTCACCATGAAACACCAGGAAGTACATCCGGAACGAATAGAAGGCAGTGACGAAGACTCCCGCCATGACCGCGAAATAAGCGAAGCGGGCACCTGGAACGTGCGACATGGCGACGGCCTCGATGATCGAGTCCTTGGAATAGAAGCCGGCAAAGAAGGGGGTGCCGATCAGCGCCAGCGACCCGATCAACGAGGTGATCCAGGTCACGGGCATGTAGCGGCGCAGGCCACCCATGTTGCGAATGTCCTGGTCGTGATGCATGCCGATGATCACCGACCCCGCGGCCAGGAACAGCAGCGCCTTGAAGAACGCATGCGTCATCAGGTGGAAGATCGCCACCGAATAGGCCGAAGCACCCAGGGCGACCGTCATGTAGCCAAGCTGCGACAGGGTGGAATATGCGACGACCCGTTTGATGTCGTTCTGGATGATCCCCAGGAAACCCATGAACAGCGCGGTCACCGCGCCGATGACGATGACGAAGGAGAGCGCCGTGTCGGATAGCTCGAAAAGCGGAGACATCCGCGCCACCATGAAGATGCCCGCGGTGACCATTGTCGCGGCGTGGATCAGGGCGGAGATGGGCGTCGGACCTTCCATCGAATCGGGCAGCCAGACGTGCAGCGGCACCTGCGCCGACTTGCCCATGGCGCCGACGAACAGCAGGATGCAGGTCGCCGTCATCAGGGCGACGCCTTCGCCCGTGCCGAACAGGTGCAGCGTCGTGCCCACGAGTTCCGGCGCCTTGGCAAAAACGGCGGCATAGTCGAGCGTGCCGAAATGGGCGAGCACGAGGCCGATACCGAGGATGAAGCCGAAATCACCGACGCGATTGACGAGAAAGGCCTTGAGGTTGGCGAAGATCGCCGTCGGTCGGGTATACCAGAAGCCGATCAACAGGTAAGAGACCAGGCCGACTGCTTCCCAGCCAAAAAAGAGCTGCATGAAATTGTTGCTCATGACGAGCATCAACATCGAAAAGGTGAACAGCGAGATGTAGCTGAAGAAGCGGTTGTAGCCCGGGTCGTCCTGCATGTAGCCGATGGTGTAGATGTGCACCATCAGCGAGACGAAAGTGACGACCAGCATCATCGTCACGGTCAGCTGGTCGATCAGGAAGCCGACTTCGAAGCGATAGCCACCGGAGGTCAGCCACTGGTACACCGGCCCGTTGTAGGTGTTTCCCGCCAGCACGTCCCGGAAGATCAGAAACGAAGCAAAGCAGCTGATCGCCACGCCGGCGATCGTCACCGTATGCGCAACCCAGCGGGGGATGACACGGCAGAAGAGACCGGCGATGATCGCACCGACGAGTGGCGCGAGGGGAACGAGCAGGTAGAGCTTTTGCATTTCCATGTTCAACCCTTCAGGCTGTCCAGATCATCCACGTGGATGGTCTTCAAATTGCGGAACAGCACCACGAGAATCGCCAGCCCGATCGCCGCCTCGGCGGCGGCAACCGTGAGAATGAAAAAGACGAACACCTGTCCGGCCAGATCCTGCAGGTAGTGGGAGAAGGCGATGAAGTTCATGTTCACAGCCAGCAGCATCAACTCGATCGACATCATGATGATGATCAGATTCTTGCGGTTGAGGAAAATGCCGACGACGCTGATCGCGAACAGGATCGCGCCCAGGATCAAAAAGTGGGACAGTGTAAGCAAGGTACCTCCCTGATTCCTTCTGCATGCGGCGGTGTGGCTCGCCACCACCTGATCTTGTGCTTTGCCCGGTTGCTGCGCCTGGTTCGGCTGCTCAACTCAATCCTTCTTCTCGGCCGGCATCTGCAGAACGCGGTAGCGGTCCCTGGCCTTGACGAAGACCTGCTGCGACGGACTGACCGCCTTGCTCTGACGCCTCTCGCGCTGCGTCAGCGCGACCGCTGCCACGATACCAACGAGCAGGATGACCGACGCGAGTTCGAAGGGGTAGACGTAATCGGTAAACAGCAGACGTCCCACCGATTGCACGTTGCTGTGATCGACGCTCGTCTGCGGCACCTCAGCCTCAAACAGGCCGAGATAATTCCCGCCGAGCACCAGCCCCATCTCCGCCACCATCAGCAAGGCAATGATCGAGCCGAGCGGCAGGTAGCTCCAGAACCCTTCGCGCAGACGGTCGAGATTGATGTCGAGCATCATGACGACGAACAGGAAGAGGACCATCACTGCGCCGACATAGATCAGCACCAGTGCGATGGCAAGGAACTCCGCCTGCAGGAGCATCCAGATGCCGCTCGCCGTAAAGAAGGCGAGAACGAGGTACAGCGCCGCATGCACCGGGTTGCGGGCGGTGATCACGCGCAGCCCGGCGACGACGAGAATCGCCGCAAGAAAGTAGAAAACGAAGGTCCTGAATTCCATCGCGTCGCCCTGTCAACGATATTTCGAGTCGAGTTCGCGGTCGGCAGCGATCTGCGCTTCATAGCGATCCCCATTCGCCAGCAGCATCGCCTTGGTGTAGTAGAGATCGCCGCGTGTTTCCCCGTGGTACTCGTAGATGCGCGTCTCGACGATCGCGTCGACCGGGCAGGCCTCCTCGCAGAAGCCGCAGAAGATGCACTTGGTCAGATCGATATCGTAGCGCGTCGTACGCCGCGAGCCGTCGGCACGCTGATCGGACTCGATTGTGATCGCCATCGCCGGACAGACGGCTTCGCACAACTTGCAGGCGATGCAGCGCTCTTCGCCGTTCGGATAACGCCGCAGTGCATGCAGCCCCCGGAAGCGAAAGCTCTGCGGCGTCTTCTCCTCCGGGTACTGGACGGTGATCTTGCGGGCGAACATGTAACGGCCAGTCACCGACAGCCCCTTGATCAGTTCCTTGAGCAGGAGGCTGTTGAAAACGTCCTTCATCGAACCCATGGTGAGCCTCTCACTTCCAGATGTTCAGGGGCGACATCATCCAGCAGCCGACAACCACCAGCCAGATCAGGCAGAGCGGGATGAACACTTTCCAGCCGAGACGCATGACCTGGTCGTAGCGATAGCGGGGGAAGGTGGCGCGGATCCAGAGGAAGATGAAGAGAATTGCGGAAATCTTCAGGAAGAGCCAGAGAATCCCGTCGGGCAGGAAACCAACCGGTGACAACCAGCCCCCCAGGAACAGTATCGACGTGAGGGTCGACACCAGGATCATGTTCGCGTATTCGGCGAGAAAGAAGACGGCAAAAGCCATTCCCGAATACTCGACGTGAAAACCGACGATCTCCGATTCACCCTCGGCCAGGTCGAAAGGCGCGCGATTGGTCTCGGCGACGATCGACACCAAGTAAACGACGAACATCGGCAGCAGCGGCAGCCAGTTCCAGGACAGGAACCCGAGGCCCCTGTCGGCGAAATATCCCTGCCCCTGCCCGCGCACGATATCGCCGAGGTTGAGACTGTTGGATACCATCAGCACCACGACCAGAGCCAGACCCATCGCCACTTCGTAGGAGATCATCTGTGCCGCCGAGCGCATGCCGCCGAGAAAGGCGTACTTGGAGTTCGAGGCCCAGCCGGAGAGGATGATTCCGTAAACTCCGATCGAGGTGATCGACATGATGTAGAGCAGGCTGGCGTTGACGTTGGCCAGCACCAGCGTATCGTTGAAGGGGATCACGGCCCACGCTGCCAGCGCCGGCGCGAAAGCGAACATCGGCGCGAGCAGGAAGACGGATTTGTCGCAGCCGGTCGGAATGACCACTTCCTTGAGCAGCAGCTTCAGGCCATCGGCGATCGGCTGGATCAGACCCCAGGGGCCCACGCGGTTCGGTCCGATGCGGACCTGCATCCAGCCGATGATCTTGCGTTCCCAGAAGGTCAGGTAGGCAACGGCGAGCAGCAGCGGCGCAATGATCAGAACAATCTTGAGCAGCGTCCATACGAGCGGGAACACCGACCCGAACAGTCCCTGCAGGAACCCTTGCAGCGCATCGACCATCATGCACGCTCCACCGTGATCGCACCGAACATGTCGCCGAGAGCCGCTGTCGATGCATGTGCCGCGGCCACCCGAATACAGGACGGCGGCGTCGTCTCGTCTACCCGCGCGGCGAGGACGGCCTCGCCGGCGCCCTGCCTGACTCGCACCAGAACGCCATCGGTGAGCCCGAGCGCTTTGAGTGTTTCTCCATTCATTCGCGCCGCCGGCACTGCGGCATCCCGGGTCTGCTGCAGGGCCGGTGCCCGACGGGCCAGCAGATCGGCGAAATGGATCGGCACGTCAGCCACGCGCTGCAGGCCGTCACCACTGCGCGGGAGCACGACGGGCAACTCAACCGCCAGCCGGTTGTCGAGTCCGCCGATGAACTCGGTGCCCGCCGGGACGATCTCGTCACGTACCTGTTCGCTCGAATCCTGGTCGAAACCGGCCAGAGACAGCAGGTTGCCAAGCACCCGGAGCACCTTCCATGCCGGACGAGCCTCGCCGAAGGGGCGAACGACGCCGCTGAAACTCTGGACACGACCCTCACAGTTTACGAAGGAACCCGAGGTCTCGCTGAACGGGGCAATCGGCAGCAGTACATCGGCGTAGTCGCGCGCCGGACCATCGGCGAACGGTGTCAGCATGACAACAAGGTCTGCCGCCTGCAGCGCGGCAACCGCCTGCTGCGGGTTGTGGCAGTCGAGCTCTGGCTCGACCCCCAGCAGGAAATAGGCTTTGCGCGGTTGGCTGAACATCTCGTAGGCATTGAGGGCAGTCGGCAAGGCCTTCGCCAAATGGCCACCAACGCTGTTGGCGCCGTCGCCGATGAAGCCGCAACTCGCCCCGGTGAGCCGTGCCAGCTCATTCGCCAAGGCATGCAGCAAAGCCGCCTGCGGACTCTGTTCGGCCACGTTGCCGAGGAAGATGGCGCGTCGCTCGCCCTCAAGCAGGCTGCTGGCGATCGCCTGGCTGGCGGCGCACGGCTCGACGTCCGCCAGCCCCGCAGGAATGGGTTCACCGCGGAGCACCGCTGCCGCTTTGACGACGGCGGCCAGCGCCAGCGGCAGCTCGGCCGGGGAAACCGCGAGCTGCGCATGCAGGCGAAGGAGCGGATCGTCGCCGCTGACCGAGATCAGGCTCACCTTGCCCCATTTCTTCGCCAGCTGTCGCAGCCGCTGCGCGAACAACGGGTGATCCTTGCGCAGGAAGCTGCCCACCACCAATGCTGCGTCCAGATCCTTGATTTCAGCAAGCCGCAGGCCAAGCCACGGGATGCCCGCCAGCTTGCCGTCTGCCGAGAAGTCACGCCGCCGCGGGCGGCAATCGACACTTCCCGAGCCGAGGCCACGGGTCAGCTTCTGCAGCAGGTGCAACTCCTCCAGAGTTGCCTGCGGCGATGCGAGCGCTGCCAGGGACTCACCGCCGTTGCGGGTCAGCACATCCTGCAACGCATGGCTGAGGTAGTCGAGCGCGACGTTCCAGGCGACTTCCCGCAACTGGCCATCAACCCGGACCATCGGCTTGGCAAGCCGCAGCGGGGAGTTCAGCGCCTCATAGGAAAAGCGCTCCTTGTCGGAGATCCAGCACTCGTTGACTTCCTCGTTGTCACGCGGCAGAACGCGCATCACGACGTTGTTCTTGACCTGCAGGGCCAGATTCGCGCCGACACTGTCGTGCGGACTGATCGACCGGCGTCGCGCCAGCTCCCAACTGCGCGCCGAATAGCGGAACGGGCGCGAGGTGAGGGCGCCGACGGGACAAAGGTCGATCATGTTGCCGGACAACTCCGAGTCGACCGAGCGACCGACGAAGGTGGTGATCTCCGAATGCATGTTGCGGCTCGCCATTCCGAGTTCCATGACGCCGGCGATTTCCTGGCCGAAGCGGACGCAGCGCGTACAGTGGATGCAGCGGGCCATCTCCTGCATCGAGATCAGCGGGCCGACGTCCTTGTGGAAGACGACGCGCTTTTCTTCCTGATAACGCGAAGTGCTGCCACCATAGCCGACCGCCAGGTCCTGCAACTGGCACTCCCCACCCTGGTCGCAGATCGGGCAATCCAGTGGGTGGTTGATCAGCAGGAACTCCATCACACCCTTCTGCGCCTTGATCGCGAGTTCCGAATGGGTGAACACCTTCATGCCGTTGGTCACCGGCGTGGCACACGCGGGCAGCGGCTTCGGAGCCTTTTCCACCTGCACCAGGCACATGCGGCAGTTGGCAGCAATCGAGAGCTTCTTGTGATAGCAGAAATGCGGAATATAAACGCCCACCTGCTGCGCCGCGTCCATGATCGTGCTGCCGTCAGGCACCTGCGCAACCTTGCCGTCGATTTCGATTTCCATCGTCCCGTACCCTAAGCCGTTGCCGTGAAGAAGCCGCTGCCGGCGCGCTGGACATCTACGGGCACGAGGCACTTCCTGTTTTCGATGTGGTAGGCAAACTCGTCGCGAAAATGCTTGATGAAACTCTGCACGGGCATCGACGCGGCGTCGCCGAGTGCACAGATCGTACGGCCCATGATGTTGGTGGTCACGCTGGCGAGCAGATCGAGGTCGTCCGCGCGTCCCTTGCCATGCTCAATGCGATGCACGACCTTGTACAGCCAGTTGGTCCCCTCACGACAGGGCGTACACTGCCCGCAGGACTCCTCGTAGTAGAAGTACGACAGGCGCTCCAGCGCCTTGACCATGCACGTCGTCTCGTCCATGACGATGACCGCACCCGAACCCAGCATCGACCCCGCCTTGCTGATCGAATCGTAATCCATGGTGCAATCCATCATCGTCGGACCCGGCACCACCGGTGCCGACGAGCCGCCTGGAATGCAGCCCTTCAGCTTCCGGCCGCCACGCATCCCGCCTGCCATCTCGAGCAGCGTGGAAAATGGCGTGCCGAGCGGCACCTCGTAGTTCCCGGGACGGTTCACATGCCCCGAGACGGAGAACAACTTCGTTCCACCGTTGTTCGGCTTACCCGCCTCAAGGTACTGATCGCCACCCATGTTGATGATGTAGGGCACCGAGGCAAAGGTCTCGGTGTTGTTGATCGTCGTCGGTTTGCCATACAGGCCGAACGACGCCGGAAACGGCGGCTTGAAACGGGGTTGCCCCTTCTTGCCCTCGATCGACTCCAGCAGGGCGGTTTCCTCGCCGCAGATATAGGCACCATAGCCGTGATGGGCAAAGAGGTCGAAGTCGAAACCAGAGCCCAGGATATTGCGACCGAGGAAACCGGCTGCTCGCGCTTCGTCGAGCGCCTCTTCGAAGCGCTCGTAGATCTCCCAGATTTCGCCGTGGATGTAGTTGTAACCGCGCGCCGCACCCATGGCAAAGCCGGCGATCGCCATGCCCTCGATCACCGCGTGTGGGTTGTAACGCAGGATGTCACGATCCTTGAAGGTCCCCGGTTCGCCCTCGTCCGAGTTGCAGACGACATACTTGTCGCCGGGAAAGGCGCGCGGCATGAAGCTCCACTTGAGGCCGGTCGGAAACCCGGCACCGCCGCGGCCGCGCAGCACCGACTTCTTGACCTCGTTGATGACGTCGCCTTGGCCAATGCCGGACTCGAGGATGCGACGGAGGGCGGAATAGCCGTCGCGCTTCACATAGTCAGCCAGCCGCCAAGCGTTGTCTCCGTCAAGGCCAACGGTCAGCATCGGATTGATCGCACCGAGAATCGCCATTACTTGAGCTCCGCCAGCAGTTTGTCGATTTGCTCGGGATTCATCCAGCTGCACATGCGACGGTTGTTGACGATCATGACCGGTGCGTCGCCACAGGCTCCCATGCACTCGCTTTCCTTGAGCGTGATGAGACCGTCAGGCGTTGTCTCGTTGAAACCGATTCCCAGCTTCCTTTTCAGGTACTCGCCCGCGTCGACTCCGCCGGTCAGCATGCACGGAAGGTTGGTACACACCGACAGCTTGTACTTGCCCACCGGTTTCAGGTCGTACATGTTGTAGAAGGTGGCGACCTCATAAGCGGCGATGGGCGCCACGCCGAGGTAGCCGGCGACACATTCGATGGCTTCGCTGGATAGCCAGCCCTGTTCTTCCTGTGCTATGGCAAGGGCAGCCATGACTGCCGACTGTTTCTGGTCGGCGGGGTACTTCGCGATCTCGCGATCGATTCTCTTGAGGGATTCTGGAGTGAGCATCAGCGGTCAATCTCGCCAAAAACGATGTCCTGCGAACCAATGATCGTCACCACGTCCGCCAGCATGTGGCCGCGAGCCATCTCGTTCATGGCCGACAGGTGCACGTAACCCGGAGCCCGTATCTTCAGGCGATACGGCTTGTTCGCTCCGTCAGAAACCAGATAGACGCCAAACTCTCCCTTCGGATGCTCGACGGCCGAATACACCTCGCCCTCGGGAACGTGGATCCCTTCGGTACACAGCTTGAAATGGTGGATCAGCTCTTCCATGTTCGACTTCATCGCTTCACGGTCGGGCGGCGCGACCTTGTGGTTGTCGGACATCACCGGACCGGGGTTCTGCCGCAGCCAGTCGATGCACTGCTTGACGATGCGGTTGGACTGACGCATCTCCTCCATGCGGACCAGATAGCGATCGTATGAATCGCCCGTGACACCCACCGGGATATCGAAATCGAGACGGTCATAGACCTCGTACGGCTGCTTCTTCCGCAGATCCCAGGCAATGCCCGACCCACGCAGCATCGGCCCACTGAAACCGCGCTGCAGGGCGCGCTCCGGCGTGACGATGCCGACATCGACCAAGCGCTGCTTCCAGATACGGTTGTCGGTCAGCAGGGTCTCGTATTCATCGAGAAGCTTCGGAAAGCGGCTGGCGAAATCGTCGAGGAAATCAAGCAGGGAACCGCTGCGCGCCTCATTGAACGGCCTGATCTGCGCCGCACTTCTCCACTTCGACTCCTGGTACTGCGACATGCGATCGGGCAGGTCGCGGTAGACACCACCGGGGCGGTAATAGGCGGCATGCATGCGGGCGCCAGAGACGGCCTCATAGGCGTCGACCAGATCCTCGCGCTCCCGAAAGGCGTACAGAACCATCGTCATCGCGCCGACATCGAGACCGTGACAGCCAACCCACAGCAGGTGATTGAGGATGCGCGTGATCTCGTCGAACATCACGCGGATGTACTGCGCACGGATGGGAACCTCGATCTGCAGCAACCTCTCGATGGCCATGCAATAAGCGTGCTCGTTGCACATCATCGACATGTAATCGAGGCGGTCCATGTACGGCACCGACTGGATCCAGGTCCGCGTTTCGGCCAGCTTCTCGGTCGCGCGGTGCAGCAGGCCGATATGTGGATCGGCACGCACCACCACTTCACCGTCCAGTTCGAGAACCATGCGCAGCACCCCGTGCGCCGCGGGGTGCTGCGGCCCGAAGTTGAGCGTGAAGTTGCGCAGTTCAGGCATTGTCTGCATCCCCGTAGGTCGCTTCGCGAACGATCCGCGGCGTGATTTCGCGCGGCTCGATGGTCACCGGTTGATAGATCACCCGCTGCTGCTCCGGGTCGTAGCGCATCTCGACATAGCCTGAAACGGGGAAATCCTTGCGGAATGGATGGCCAATGAATCCGTAGTCGGTAAGAATCCGGCGCAGGTCTTCGTGCCCCGGGAAGACGATGCCGTAAAGGTCGAACGCCTCACGCTCGAACCAGTCAGCTGAATTCCAGATGGCCGTCACCGAAGGCACGACAGGAAAATCGTCGGCAGCGGCAAAACAACGAACCCGCAGGCGTCGGTTCTTGGCCACCGACAGCAGGTGCGTCACGGCAGCGAAACGCGGCCCTTCGCCGGGTTCGTGGCCATAGGTCGAATAGTCGACACCGCACAGATCGATCAGCTCGTCGAAGGCCAACTCCGGCTCGTCCCGCAGGGTCTGCATGACAGGGAGGTAATCGGCGACAGCCACCTCGATGGTCACTTCACCGAGCGCCACCTTGATGGACTTCAGGCGATCACCGAGATGCTCCTGCAGGTTCTGGCAAAGCGCTTCCAGCGTGGCAGACATGGTCGACTCTCGGTTGTGGGTTGTTCAGCGGGCGATGGTGTTGGTTCGGCGAATCTTGTTCTGCAATTGGATCAGCCCGTAGATCAGCGCCTCGGCAGTCGGCGGACATCCCGGGACATAGATGTCGACCGGAACGATTCGGTCGCATCCGCGGACCACCGAATAGGAGTAGTGATAGTAGCCACCACCATTGGCGCAGGAACCCATCGAGACCACCCACCGCGGCTCGGCCATCTGGTCGTAAACCTTGCGCATTGCCGGCGCCATCTTGTTGGTCAGCGTCCCGGCGACCACCATCACATCCGACTGCCGGGGGCTGGGGCGAAAGACGATGCCAAAGCGGTCGAGGTCGTAGCGGGAACAGCCGGCGTGGATCATCTCGATGGCACAGCAGGCCAAGCCGAAGGTCATCGGCCAGAGCGAGCCGGTGCGCACATAGTTGATCAGCTTGTCCGCCGTAGTGGTGACGAAGCCTTCCTGAAGGATTCCCTCAATGCCCATCGCTCACTCCCAATCCAGTGCGCCCTTGGCCCACGCGTAGACGAAACCGACGACCAGGATGGCGATGAAGACGAGCATCTCGATGAAGCCAAACCATTTCACCGATTCGGTTGCGACGATTTCCCGGAAGATGGTCGCCCACGGCAAAAGGAAGGCCACTTCGAGGTCAAACAGGATGAAGAGGATGGCGATCAGGTAGTAGCGCACGTCGAACTTCATGCGCGCATCTTCGAACGCCTCGAAGCCACACTCATACGGTGAGAGCTTTTCGCTGTCCGGGCGATGCGGCCCGACGACAAGACCGGCGATGACGGGCGCAAAGCCAAAAGCAACGCCAATCAGGATGAAGACTAGTACCGGGAAATAGCTTTCCAGCATGATCCGCCCCACAAGCGCTTCACTTCAATCCGCAGCCGCCCGCCAAAGGCGGCTCCTCATGGTGCCGACGATGAGACTCGAACTCATACGACCGAAGTCACTACCCCCTCAAGATAGCGTGTATACCAATTTCACCACGTCGGCACTACCTCGACAGCGCGAGCTCCATGAGGGCTGCTGCGTCCCGCTGCTGCCGCGAAACCAGGTCACTTGGGGATATCTTTTGCCTTCGAATCGGCATCCGATGGGCCAGCTCCCTTGTCAACACCGCCCGCCGGCGGCGTCTGAACAGGCGCTGAGTTTACCGCATCCTGCATCACACTGCCAGTCGTTTTTGGCTTGCTGGAAGCCAGGAAAGCCAGCGAAAGACTGGTCAGGAAGAACACCGTCGCCAGTACTGCCGTCGCCCGACTGAGGAAATTGGCCGAGCCGGTCGCACCGAAAAGGCTTCCCGACGCACCACTGCCGAACGCGGCTCCCATGTCGGCCCCCTTGCCATGCTGCACCAGGACAAGCCCGATCACGCCGACGGCCGCCAGAATGTGCACCATGAGAACCAGAAAGAATAGATAGTCCATATCGCCTCGGACGCCAACCCACAGCGGACTGCCTGCGGGCACGGCAACGCGGAACAAAAACCGTCGGAGTATAGCCACTTTGCTGGCGTCCGGTCAAATTGGACCGATTACCAGCACTGGTGGAGCCGCCTCACCGGGTGGTCTTCTGGCAGCGAAGTGGCGACGCAGACACGGCCTTCAGTTTCGTTCACGAGCCGTGCCGGTCGATCGACGCACCACCGATTCGCCGCGACACGGCACCGTGCAACCGGCCAGCAACAAGTCCGGCGCGCAAACCGCCGCCAGCGTTCGGAACAGCCAAATACCTCGAGGGCGAGCCCGTCATCGCGCCAAACCGCGCCACGAGTCGGGGCACTGCAGAAGCTGCCATCCCCTCAGTGCGGCACCCGCCGGACCGTCTCTCCTACAGGCGAGAGGTCTGTCCTTCGCTCGCCCGGCGCCGTTGCGCCAGGCAGCGGATATCCTTCTGTGGACGCTGCCCGGAATCAGTGGTCGACAGATCTCGCTCGCTCGGCCCGGCGCCACGGCCCTGCGGGGCGGTGCTCACCACTCAGGACTTGCCGCCCTTCGTTCCCTGCCCCATTTTCGGACTGTAGCCGCTGAGTTCCATGAAGCCCAGGCCAGCATGGGATCCGCCAACCTTGACAGCACCTTCCCAGTACACATTGAGCGTCGTCGTCCGCGCGTCCATTTCGCTCGCGCGGAGGACTGGTTCGATCTTCAGCCGCGCATCCCAGGCAGGTAGCGAGATTGTCCAGTCCACCGGATAGACAACGCCCGACGCGGAACTCGTCCAGCTCCCGTGGGACGTCGTCGTGAAATCCTGTGCTCCGAGCGCGGTCACGACACCACCCTTGACGTGCGTCCCCATCCGCAACACGGGAGCGCCCTGGAGGTCGAAGAGTTCGAACAACATGATGTCGGCGCCGTCCGTGAGCTGCAGGGCGAACCAGTTCCAGCGCAGCTGCGCCGCCTCGAAATCGCCCCACTGATGGTCAAACCAGACGTCGCCAGTGACCTGCATCGCTTGGCCATCGATCGTCAAAGTGCCCTCGGCAGCCATGCGTGGGCGTGACGTGTAATAGCTCAGACCAGCCGCCGCGAAGTCGAGGAGACCTGCTTGCGGCGTTCTTGGTGCCTGATGCAACACGGGCGGCGACTGGTCGTTGAGTTGCAGGTCGAGCGCAAAGCCCTTGCCTGCCATCTTCGCGACGTGTCGTGACCCCTCGCCCCGCATCTGCCAAGCGCCATGGCTGAAGTCGAAACCATTCTTGCGGCCTTGCGATGGGTTGCCCGCAGTACGGGTCTGCTCGCTGAACAACTTGCCGTTCCGGTGGTCAAGGAGCGATCCGTGAAAGACCGTGTGAGTCAGGGTGCCCTGCCGCAGGAAGGTGGCCAAGTGGAAGGAAAAGCGCTCGCCGCTGGCCGTCTGCAGATGCCCACTGTAGTACCACCATTCCGTGAGCATGGCATGCGGAGCGTCGTCGGCGGGCAGACTGACCGGCGGCATCGCCGCCGCCGACTTGCCGCTCGCCTGCGGGCGCTCGCTTGCAGGAGGCAGAGCCGCCGCGACGGGAGCTTTCTCCGAGCGGAAGATCAGCACCCAGCCGACGGCCAGCATGATGAGCACCCAGCCAGAAATGACCAGCCACCGATAGCGCCTGAACCAGCGCGACGACCCGGGTCGGGCTCTGCCACGCGGGCGGCGCTCGCTGCCGTAGGCATGAGATATTCCTGTGTTCATTGCAATGGCCCTCGTGGAACAAGACCGATTGGATTGACGAGCGGCACAAGGCCCGATCGAGAGCGCTCGCGTCCCGCCGCACGGCAGCGTCGCTTCATCGCCAGCCACCTTCGAGTGCCGCCAACCACGACAGGGTCGCGTCTTCCACCCGCGCACGCAGTTGACTGGACGAGAAGGTATGGTCAGCGTCGACAAGGTCAACCCGATGCACGTTGGCAGCCTCCAGCAGACCCAACCAAGTCTGATCGGACACCGTATACTCGATAAATTCCTTTGCCGTGTAGTCGTTGCCGCTGAGAACCAGCAAGAGTTGCCCAGCGAACCCCCGCCACCCAGCTGCCATGCCATCCTGGAACGACTGTCGCGCCGGGGCCGTCGCGGCCGCGGCCCGCCGACGCGAGCGCAGCGCGGCGCCCAGCAACTCCCGAACGGACCGACCCACCTCCAACTGGCCGCTGCCAAGCTTGGACCAGAATTCCTTCTGCAGCAGGCGCTGACCGTAGTAGTGCTTGATCTGGGTCCGCGCCTGGCTGGTCTCTGATCGCACCCACGGATTGAGCAGCACGAGACCAGTGAGCCGCGTGTCTCGCGTCGCATCGACATACAGCAGAGCGGCCGAGGCGGCATCACACAGACCCCAAAGGACAATCCGTCGCAGCGATGGCACACAACGTTGAAAGGCGTCGATGGCCGCAGCGATATCGGGCCCAACTTCCTCGAAGCTGCGCATGGCCCCGCTGGCGTCGCCCATCCCTCGATAGTCGAAGCGCATCGACGGATAGCCTTCGGCTGCCAGTCGGCGAGACAGGTGGACGAACTGGCGATGGCTGCCAACCCGGTACTGCGGACCGCCAACGATGATCAGCACACCGCACTCGGGCGCAGGCAGAGCTCCCGAAGCTGTCGCTGCGAGTCCATCGGCCCCGGCGATGCCGTCCCGCCGGTCGCCGCCAGGCTCACTGCCGGCGCCTGCAGCGGCCGGCGCCTGCCAGGGCGCGGCGACGACAGCAACCAACTGTTCGCCTTCGCAAGGGACGAGCACAGCCTGTTCGAGCACGCTCATGGTGCCGGAGCCTGCTGCATCGCCCACAGGCTGGCCTGCAAGAGCGCGGTGCATTCACTGATCTCGCTGGTCTGCCAGAAGACTGGACCATTCACCACCGTGCCGCGCGCTTCCTGGCCTGCCGCCTGCCATTGCGTCAGGCGAGCTACAGCGGCAGGTGACAAGCCGGCATCAGGGCGACTCGAGATCTCGATCCATTCGACCCGGCCCGAACGATGCGGCAACAGCAACTCGGCTTTCTCCAGCCCACCCGCCACGGTCGCTGGCAACATGTAACCAGCGACCTCGACCGACTGCCCCTGTCGCAACTGCTGACGCAACGCATCCATGACGCCCCTGCCCTCACCTCCAGCGAGTTCTGCCGCCAGCTTCAGACGCAGGAATTGTTGCAGATACTGTTTGCCAACGAGCACGGGCTGCCAGAACAGCAGGTCAACCGCGCACGCCATCCGATTGGCTGCCTCGTTGGCCAGCAGGCAGCCCGTGCGATGGCCCCACAACCACAGCGGCGCTTTGGTCCTCTGCTGCAACCACGCGCAGGCGAGTTCCACGTCGGCAAGCCAGGCCTCCCAGGAGGCGTCGGCCAGATCACCGGAACTGTCGCCACAGCCCAGCAGGTCGATCTGCAGGACGGCGTATCCCGCAGCCGCCATCGCCCGCGCCTGCAGGGCCACCATCCGTCTCGACTTGTTGAGTTCCTCGGCGAACGGGGGCACGAATACGACTGCACCAGTGAGCTCGCAGGCACTGTCCGGCCAGTGCAGCAGCGCGAAGCGCTGTCCGGGGCTGGCCGGCAGAAAAAAGGCTTCGAGGGCCATCTGCAGGCGAGTTCAGCCGCCCATCTTGCGAGTGACGAAATCGACCAGACTTGCCAGAGAAGCAAAAACCGAACCGTCCATCTCGTCGTCGTCGACGCAGAAGCCGAAGCGTTCCTCCAGATTCGTGATCAACGCCACCACCGCCATCGAGTCGAGCTCGGGAAGCGCACCCAGCAGCGGAGTATCGAGCGAAAAAGACCTGGCCCTGCCATTCAGGCTCAAGACCTCGTCAAGAACTGAAACCACCTCGCTTTTGATATCCATTTCGTCTCCAGTGCGTTCAACGCTCACCAGCCTCGCCTGCGGCAGGGGTTCAGAATCGATTATACCGAGGCGGGCAGCGGGCTCCGTGCGATACCTCACGGTCCAACCGGCACGCACGTGCGGAACCGGTCCGCTCGACAAGCTTTCCGTGAAACGGCGGTGATCACCGGCAGATCATCCTCATGCAAGCGGCCCAGGCATGCCGGGGTCCGAGACTGCCTTCAAGCTGGCGCCGAACACCGCTTCCAGCAGGCAGCGGCAGCAAAACCGACGTCATAACTGCTGAGCATCGAACATGACAGACAGCTGGCCGTTGACCGGCTCGGGTTTCCATGTTGTAGTCCGCAGCGGAGACTTTCCCAGCGCTGCTCCGCGCACCCTGTTGATGAGAGGAGACCACAGATGTCGAAGAAGAAGGACAGGAAGAAGTCTGCGGCAGCCAAGGCCGCGTCCCACGAAGCATCTACCGTTGATCCGTTGCAGGCCCTGCACGATCGAGTCGCGGCAATCGAGGGAGAACTCGCGCAACTCAAGCTCAAGGAGGGTCCTCCTGGACCACCGGGAAGTCGCGGACCAGCTGGTCCACAAGGCAAGACCGGTCCAAGCGGAGCCAAAGGCGACCCGGGTCCGGCTGGTCCGGCTGGTCCGGCTGGTCCGGCGGGGCCGCAAGGCGGGGAAGGTCCGCCCGGACCGGCCGGTGCCAAGGGGGCAACCGGGCCGAAAGGGTCACCTGGGCCCAAGGGTGATCCGGCTTCGCCCGCCTGATCGTCTCGCGCAGCGCAACTGCCACCCTCCCGGACAAGCGTGGGCGTGCTGGCCGACGCTTCCGTGCTCGTCATGCCACCGAGGGAGCAGGACAGGGAGCGCCGCCGGTGGCGCTTCAATCGCGGGCGCAGCCGGCACGGCGGCCAGGGGCGACCCGAGTGACTCTGCGGTAGCGCGGTCACTCGACCGCGTTGCTCGACTGCTCGTCACCGGCCCATGCACCTGAACAGCCTGCAGCTCACGCGCTCGCAACCCATATCCGGACGCGCTGGCGACCGCTTTCTGGCACCTGCCACATCATGCGACCACGAACCCCGCAGCCTCTTGGCACCCTGGAACAAGGGCTGAAGCTGCCTCAGCGAGCGCCGGAAGCAACAGCGGGAGCTACTCGGCCGCAAACAGCGTCACTCGCATGGCCCTGCTTCGCACCTCCAGCAGCTTGCGATAGCTCTCGCTGGTCGCCCAAGCCTGCGCGTCCTCGAGTCGTTCGAACTCGAGTTCGACCACTGCCTCGAAGCCTTCG
>WBZM01001177.1_pt1 | contig 27829 bp, 22 predicted proteins | sample 5204271 | NCBI WGS metagenome assembly WBZM01 (sample SAMN12344346, study PRJNA552823) | activated sludge metagenome | biome: Activated sludge suspended growth; feature: Nitrification reactor; material: Wastewater; isolation source: activated sludge from nitrification reactor of wastewater... | reverse complement strand
TTAAACGAAACATTTCAAACTGAAATCCCTAAAGAAAATTCTCTAAGGTATTCATCTCGCAGAAAAATTTATCTTCATAAATTTTTACGAGACTATTCGGTTTTCAATGACCTTGCCTTTACCCTACAAAAATCTTTCAATTCTTATTGTCAGATTTAGGAGGGGTCTATATTTTCTTTAAAATTTTTTCGACGAAATTTTAAACAAAATTATAGAATGCGAGCGAGTACATCAAAAGCACGGATAGCGCAGATGTACTCACATAAACAATTATAATATATGTATGCGAAACGCAACAACAAATATTATGTGGATAACCATTACATTTTTTGAAAAATGTATCTCAAGAAGAGAAGTCAACCACAATTTTATCTTATCAAAAATTTAGCAAAAATGCAACCAAACTATTTAGCCAAAAAATATCTTGACCAGCGTTTTGATCCACTCTTTTTAAGGACACCATCAGCCACCATAGCTACGAGTTCTCTCTGCAAAGTCTTCTCACTAACGGACTTCAGTGAGCCATCATTTTTGTTCATAATGTCCGTTATACTTGCACCATCTGTACTGTCTTTGATGACCTTTATTATCTCAAACCTTCTCTGCTTTTTTAGCAAATCAAAATCAATTGTTTCTTTAAGGACATCCTTTCCAGTAGTAAAGCTTGTCCTTTGAGTAGTGCTCTTTTCATCTGAAAAACTTTTTACTGTCCTTGATGAATGGTGAGTCATTTTATCGGACAATGCTTTGAGTAAAGTACTCCCCTTTTGTACCCCTATTCTTGTCGGCTGTATATGTCTGATTGAATAATTTTTTTGTTCAGATTCTTCTTCTTTAAAAAGAGAAGCTAGGGTGCTTTCTTGACTGAAACTTTTTCTATTTTCATCGTATTCATTTATAGCATTAAGCAACTTTAGAAACTCTCTGTTTAAGATACTGAAATTCATCTCTGAAATAAGCCCTACTGAACTACTGATATCTAAAAAAGAAAGGACCTGAGAAACTTTGTTTACAAGAGAATCTATGTGTCCGTTAGGATTTATGACTGATAGCTTTTTTGCATTTGGGTTGAAGAAATATGTGTATATGTCTGATAGAATATCTGTGCCTAAAACTCTTAGTTTTTGTCTTACAGACTCGTCTTTGTCCATTATGTCCGTTACCATAAATAGTGCCTTGATTAGGTTCGATGACCTAGAATAGGAAATAGAAAATTGGCTGTCTTTTAGAGTTAGAGCTATGTCTTTGACACCGTTTAGCCCGTTTTTTTCTTCGTTCATTTGTCCATTATATATAGGACAGAAAAGAAGTCAAATACTTACAGAAAGGACACGGCTCTTCTAAATAACTTTTTAAAAAGTTGAAAAGTATCTTTTAGTATGTGTGCATACTTTTGTGTTAAAATATCCGTATGTCTAAACACAGCAAGCAACGAAACAAACAAAAATCTACTCAAACTAATTTTGAATCCAAAAATAAACTAAAAACAGAAACTAAGCACGGAATACTTGCGATAGTATTCTTTGTCTTGGCGCTATTTTTGTTTATGTCCGCTTTTGATATGGCGGGGGTAGTTGGAGAATTTTTTTACAAAATATTACACTCACTTTTTGGTGTTGGGTATGTATTACTACCTACGCTTTTTATATTACTTGGATCATCTTTTATAAATTCAAAAATACCTGATATCGGCTGGAACAGGACAGTGAGCGGAGTCATCTTTTTACTTTCTGGTTTAGGGATGATAGATATAGCTTCTACAAATCACGCAGGCGGAATTTTGGGTAGAGTTTTGTCAAAGCCTCTTGTGTCACTCTTTGATGTATATGCAAGTCTTCTTTTCTTGGGAGCATTTCTTATCATCTCAATACTTGTGATGTTCGACACGAAACCTGATCTAATTTCTTTTTTTACTCGAATATGGAATTTTATAACCAACAAAAAAGAAGTGCTGCCTGAGGATGAGTACGAAGAAGAGGAAGAAGATGAGGAGGAAGTGGAAGAAGAAGTCGAAGAAAAAACAGAAAAATCAAACACTAGTGAAAAAATTAAAAAAGCTCTAGGAATAGATAAAAAAGAAACACCTGTGCAAAAAGAAGAGGAAGAAGAAATGACTATCAAAAAAAGAAAGACAGGGTTAGTATCCACTTATGTACCTCCACCTATGAACTTACTTGAAGAAGACAAAGGTAAACCAAATACAGGAGACATAAAAGCAAATGCAAATATCATAAAAAGAACTCTGCAAAACTTCGGCATAGAAGTGGAGATGGATGAAATAACAGTCGGTCCTACTGTCACCAGATATGCACTCAAACCAGCGGAAGGTGTGAAACTTTCCCGTATAGTAGGACTTCAAAATGATTTAGCTTTAGCGCTAGCTGCACACCCTATAAGAATAGAAGCCCCTATACCAGGTAAATCCCTCGTAGGTATAGAAATACCAAATAAAGTAAAATCAACAGTCGGCCTAGCTACCCTTTTAAAGGATGTAAGCTTTGAACATTCACCAAAACCTCTCACTGTGGCACTTGGAAGATCCATCTCTGGTAAGGCAAGTTTTGGAAACTTAGCAAAAATGCCTCACTTGTTAGTAGCTGGTACTACTGGCTCTGGTAAATCTGTAACTATACACTCTATCATCACTTCCCTCCTCTACAGAAATGGCCCAGATGATTTGAAGTTTATAATGGTAGACCCAAAAAGAGTAGAACTCACTTTGTATAAAAATATCCCTCACCTTCTCACTCCGGTAATCACTGAAGCAAAGAAGACAATTCTTGCTCTAAAGTGGGCTGCAAAAGAAATGGATAGGCGTTATGACATACTTGAAGCAGAATCTGTAAGAGATATAGAAAGCTACCACAACAATATAGTAAGCAAGAACCCAAAAACCATAAAGACCTTAGAAAATGGTGAAGAGAAAGAAGTAGACACAGAGAGAATGCCTTATATTGTGATAGTTATAGACGAACTTGCAGATATTATGACAAGCTACCCTCGTGAACTTGAAAGTGCCATAGTCCGTCTAGCTCAAATGTCCCGTGCTGTGGGTATTCACCTTATACTTTCTACTCAAAGACCAGAAGTAAATGTCATCACCGGACTTATAAAGGCAAATGTGCCTGCTCGTATAGCATTAAAAGTGTCTTCCCAGATAGACTCTAGGACAATTCTCGATGCAGGAGGAGCAGAAAAGCTTTTGGGTGCTGGAGATATGCTCTACTCTTCTGGAGATGCTCAACCAGAAAGACTTCAGTCTGCATTTATTTCTGAAGGCGAAGTGAAGAAAGTAGTTAAATATCTATCAGAAGCTTATAAAGATGAAATTTTGGAAGAAATAACCCTCACTGGAGGTAGTATCTCAGCAGATAAGAGTATTTTTGAAAGTACATTGGATGATGAAGATGGAGGAGATGACGATGAAATGTATGAAGAAGCTAGGGCTTGTGTAGTAGAAGCTAGCAAAGCATCTACTTCGTATCTACAAAGAAAGCTAAAGCTTGGCTATGCTAGAGCAGCGAGGTTGATGGATAAGCTAGAAGAAAGAGGCGTGATAGGCCCTGGAGATGGAGCAAAACCTAGAGAAGTATTAGAAAAGATAAATAGAGACGAGACAGGTCAAAATATGATCTAATGCAAAACAATACAAAGAAAACACTTAAAATAGTTTTATTTTCTGTGTTCTTTGTGTTTATCCTCGCCTACTCGCTATATCGTTCGTCTGAAATAATATTTGGTATTAAAATAAAAGATGTAAATATTGTAGATGGAGCTAGCTATACAGAAGAAGTCCAAAAGATAAGTGGAAATGCCAAAAATGCAGTAAGACTTACACTTAATGGTAGAGAAATATCTATAGACAAGAAAGGTAATTTTGAGGAAACTATATTGCTTTTTTCGGGTTATAATATAATTACAATAGAAGCCAAAGATAAGTTTGGTAGTACAGACAAAGAGATTTTTCATATTTTTGGTAAATTTAATGATCAAATTAATTAATTATTAGTTAAAAAAAATTGTTATGAAGAAAAAAGAAAAAAAAGAGGAGAAAAAAATGGGAGATAGAAAAGACAACCTTGTCTTAGAAAATACCCTAAAAGCTATCCAAACTAAATTTGGAGAAGGCTCAATTATGAAATTTGGTGATACTCCAAAAGTAGATATAAATGTCATACCTACTGGTTCACTTGGGCTCGATATGGCTCTGGGAGTAGGAGGCATACCTAGAGGTAGAATCATAGAGATATTTGGACCAGAGTCTTCTGGAAAGACCACCCTCTCCCTTCATATAGTGGCAGAAGCACAAAAGACTGGTGGGGTTTGCGCTTATATAGATGCCGAGCATGCAATGGATCCAGAGTATACAAAGAAGCTTGGGGTAAATATTGATGAGCTCCTTATCTCTCAGCCAGACAATGGAGAACAAGCTCTTGAGATAGTGGAAAGCCTTGTACGCACAGGAAAAATCGATGTCATTGTAGTGGACTCTGTAGCAGCCCTTACTCCAAAAGATGAAATAGAGGGTGATATGGGTTCATATCATGTGGGTAAACAAGCTCGCCTTATGTCACAAGCACTTCGCAAGCTTACAGCTATAGTGGCTCGTTCAAAAACTGTAGTTATTTTCATAAACCAGATAAGAATGCAGATAGGTGTGATGTTTGGTAACCCTGAGACTACCCCAGGAGGTAAGGCACTCAAGTTTTACACTTCTGTTCGTATAGACATTCGTCGTATAGCTCAAATTAAAAAAGGAGAAGATGTGGTAGGAGGTCGTACTAGAGTAAAGGTGGTCAAAAACAAAGTGGCTGCACCATTTAAACAAACAGAGTTTGATATTATCTATGGTGAAGGTATTTCGCACGAAGGAGAAATGATGGCTCTTGGAGAAAAGCTTGGGATAATAGAAAAGTCTGGTGCATCGTATTCATACAAAGGCAAGGATGGGGAAAAAGTAGCTATGGGCAGAGGCTATGATGCTACTCGCACTTGGCTTCGTGAAAACTCTAAAGTAACAAAAGAAATAGAGAAAGAAATCAGAAATCGATTCGGAGAAATACAGATGAAAAGCAGTGGAGAATAAATTAAAGTAAATTATTGCGAAAATATTATTTTTTGTTAGTATAACCTTATGTCACAATTAGATTACAGCGATATTCGCGAAAAGAAAATTATTATCCACGATGATGAGCCTTGCGAAGTCATCGAAAGTCATGTAGCTCGCACTCAAATGCGTAAGCCTCAAAATCAGGTAAAGCTTAAAAGCTTGATATCTGGAAAGGTATTTGCTGCTACATTTCACGCACAAGACAAAGCCGATGAAGCTGATGTAGAAAAAAAGGAAGTAAAATTCCTCTACGCAAACAGAGGCGAATACTGGTTTTGCTATCCAGATGATCCAAAAAATAGATTTAAATTGGATGCTTCCCTAGTGGGAGACTCTGCTAAATATTTTAAGGAAAATTCAAATGTCATCGGGCTTGTTTGGACTACAGATGATGAAGAAGAGAAAATAATAAAAATAAGTGTTCCTATAAAAATGACTTTTAAAGTAAAAGAAGCTCCACCAGCAGTAAAAGGCAACACAGCACAAGGTGGCAACAAAATCATTACTTTAGAAAACGGCACCACAATAAATGCCCCAATGTTCATAGAAGAGGGTGATATGGTTTCTATAAATACAGAAAATGGTGAGTATGTCGAGCGTGTTTAATGCGAGATCTTGAGAAGATTAATTCGTAAGATTGGAAAGAGTGTAACAAATTACAATAGCTCAATCAAAAAATCCCCGAAAGGGGATTTTTTGATTTTTGATTTAGTTACCCCCTACCTCAAAACCACACCTCTAGTTACAGTTCCGAAGTATCCAACAGCAGGTTTGATATTGTTTGCTTTCTGGAATCGTATTAATGCATTTTTAGTAGCGGTGCCAAACTTAGTTGTCTCTTTCCCTTTTGAACCTGGACCAGATTTAGCTAATATATAACCATTGTTGTTTAGATATTCTTGTAGAAGTTTGACTTCTGGATCAGACATACCATGTTTTAAGTTTTTTGTGAATTTAGGAATAATTTGTGTTTTAGTAGAATCTGTATTTGTATTCTTGCTTTGTAATTGCAATATCCATACTGGGACTGAACCAGCTGGGGTGCTTGAAGAAGATGGTGAGCTAGTAGTACCAAACAAGCCAAAGGTTGAGAAATTAGTTGTAGTACAGGTAATAGAGTTTGCATTAGTGTTTACTGAGCAGTTAGTTAAAGGAGACCAAGTTGAACCATCCCAACGATATATAACCAAAGATGATTCGTCATATCCAGATATGTCTACATCACTGTAAGTTACAGTTACTGTAATTGATTGATTAAATGAGGTGTTAGAAGAGTTAACTCCACCTAGAGATTTTAATTCGTAAGTATGATCTCCAACAGCGTTCTTCCCACTTGGTGTACTTGTAGTGGTTAATACCTGAGTCTTGTTAATCTTTTTGATTTGAAATACGGCATCAGTATTTGTAGCACCTGCTGGTACTGTTAGAGCAAGACCGTAGGAACTTGAAAGTAAAGATACACTACCCCCAGTAGCTGTTGATATACTTGATTGATCCTGACTTTCTACCTCTGCATTACCTGTACAGCCAGTGGTTGTAAAAGTACCATTTGAACTTGTAGCTAAGTTGGATACTGCATCGTTTGATTTGACTCTATAGTTGTAAGTTGTACAAGCGATTAGACTATTTATAGTAACTGAATGTGAAGTGACTCTTGGGGATGTGTCTGATTCTGATGTTGATGTTCCGTAACTGTTAGTTAATCCATAGTCTACTATACTTGAAGATGCTTCATCTGTGGTCCATGTTATGACTACTGAGGTGGATGAAGGTGTGGAGGAGATGGAGGAGATGGAGGGTGGGGTACCATCTGTAGTAGTAGCGTTAACTGTCTCATAATTACCTGTTCCATTTGAATTAATAGCACTTACTCTGAAATTATATGCAGTGACTCCTGATAAGCCAGTAACTGTGGCAGATGTAGCAGCAGATGTACCATCTGCAAAAGTAGACCAAATACTTGAAACACTGGTTTTATATTCAATTAAATAATCAGTGATAGAAGAACCACCGTTTGAAACAGGTGCAGTCCAAGACAAAGCAACTGAGCTACCTGAAGGTGTTGCACCTACAGAGGTAGGTTTACCTGGAAAGTTCAATCCTAAAGCATTTTTAGTAGTAGATACCATACTAGTAGCTACAGTCTTTAATCCAGCATAACTCCAGTGGTTTGTATCTCTTAAAGCAGCGCCAGTAGAACTGACTACATATACATTTGCCTCTTCAGCAGCAATATCATCCATAATCGCATTATAAGTAGCATAGCCAGATTGGTTGGTCATAGATTGAAACTGAGTCAGTATTATTATTGCTCCTGGCAAATCATCTTTTATTTTATTAATATGAGCCACCATAGAACTTTTCCAAGTAGCAAGAGCTGTGCCAGATATAGCATCATTAATACCTAAGCTCATCCACACTACCCACTTTCTATTTGCATCTAATTGAGTTTTTGCTGCTGCAGTACGCTGTAAAAACTTTGTCCAATATGTCTGTCCTACCGCCCACTGACTAACCGTAGATCCACCATGACCGGTTTTAATCAAATAAACTTGTTCATTGTCTGGGAAAGCATGAGCTTCTGTAGAATTCATAAGTTGCAATTCAAAACCATGACAACAAGAATAATAACCTTCTAGTCCAGCGTGGTCACGAAGATTGTTGGTGCCAATATCAATATCTTCAAAAAGAAAATCTCCTGAAGTCAGATTCATTATTTGTACAGCAGAACTAGCATCGAGTTCTCCAGCTGTAGCGTCGGAATTCAATCCTATTCCACCCGAGTTACTTTCACCGGTTATAACAAAAGCCAGCGTATCTATCTCATCTGGTGTAGCAGAAGCAGTCGAAGATGCCGTGCCAGCACCAAAACTATTTACCGCACTTACACGAAAATCGTAGGCTAAACCATTAGTAAGTCCGGTAACTGTAGCCTTTGTATTTTGAGAAGTACCATCGGCAAAAGTAGACCAACTACCAGCAGAAGAAAGTTTGTATTCTATTGTGTAATCACTAATCACCGCATAGCCATTACTTGTTGGCACATCCCAATTCAATAATGCTTGTTTATTCATACCCGTAACTGACAATCCAGTAACCTGCCCAGGTGCTATAGCAGTAGTTTTGGTACCATACACCAATATGTCGTCAAAAGTACTAGCTGCTGCTGAGGTTTGCAAAAATATTGGCTTATCATCAACAACTACGGCAGTATTGTGAGTACACTGTAATACTCCGTTTTTATATACTTCAAAACCTCCAGATATAATTTTCATTTTAAAAGTAGCCCCTGAAGTTGCTGTACCACAAGAAGTAGAAGTACTTGATCCCCCATTCCAAGAAAGTGCTAGCACATCAGAACCATGTTGAGCGTACACAAGATATGCTTTGGTTCCACTTGTACCAAATAAATAATCACCATATCCTATCAGTGGACTAGAAGCGGTGTTCATAACCCCAGAGATTTCTAGAGAAGAAGCAGAGAAACTATCTTGGGAGATCAAAGCATTCGCTCCCCAACTTCCGCTAGTGTAACTATCAGCAATAGATAAAGTGCCGTTTTGTGTTATCTTGCCAGCAAGCCCACCTTTACCAGTAGGATCGAATTCAAACCATTTCGTTGTATTGATTGTTGTGCCAGTAAAGTTATCAGATAATTGATTGCCTAATAAACTTGGGGTTACAGCATTAGAAGCAGATGAAGCTGCAGAATTACCTATAGAGTTAGTTGCCACTACAGTGAATGTATACTCAACACCATTAGTCAGACCAGTCACTGTTATCGGTGATTCAGATCCAGTCGCTGTAATATTTCCAGGTGATGATGTGACGGTATACAAAGTAATAGCCGAACCTCCGTTGTCGGCTGGAGGTGTAAAGGCTACTAATGTATTTGTATTGCCTGGCACAGCGGTACCTATAGTAGGAGCATCTGGTACAGTTGGTGCTCCTGGTGTTTTTGTAGCCGTACTACTTGCAGCACTAGTACCAAATGCATTCACCGCCTTTACTCTAAAGTCGTAACTTAAATCATTCGTCAATCCTGTCACAGTAGCGGTGGTACTAGTTGATGTACCATCAGCGAAAGTAGACCAGGTAGTTGGTTCTGAGGTAAGTTTGTATTCTACAATGTAGTCGGTAATGGCACTTCCCCCATTGCTTGCTGGTGCTGTCCAAGAAAGAGATATTTGAGTGTCCCCTTTCGAAGCTCCTAGTGAAGTTGGTGCATCAGGAGCAGTGGGTCCTTCTACTGTAATTCCCCATTTAGTAGAAAGGTAACTTTCAACCAATGCTCGATTTTCCGAACTCAAAGCAGAACTGTATACGACAATTTCAGCAATATCGCCGTCCCAGTAACGACCACCCCCATTAATCATACCAATCGATGAAGTGGTATTTGTCATATTTGAAGACAATGTAAAAGATCCAATCCAAAATTCATTCAATGGAGCAAAGTTGTGTCCGCTTGAACCAGCAACTAGGGTACCATTTCTGTATGCGCTAGCATAGTTACTTGTAGCGCTAGCAATTTTTGTAGTACCGTCTACGCCGTTTACAACGTGACCATTGTTGGGAGAAGAACCAGTAAAGTCACCGATAATACCTGGGTAATTACTAAACGATGTGTTGTCAGACTTTGCTACCACAAACACAGTACTGTAAGTCACAGAACTGTTTATATTTAAATAATCATCTGAACCATCGAACCGCATAATAGAACGACCGTTCTGTACTCCAGATACCAATGTAGGGCGTACTGAGTCTGAAGCTGTACTATTTTTACCGTTTCCGCTTTTATCATTAACTTGTGAAATCAATCCACCTGAAACAGTCATATTATCTGTGTCAGAACCATCTAACCACAAAGCTATGTTGTTGATTGTAAGTGGTACAGGTTGTCCGGGTGTAACATTAGCAGTTGAACTTGCTGCACTGGTACCTATTGCGTTAATAGCACTTACTCTAAAATTATAAAGCAAATCATTGGTAAGTCCTGTAACTGTTGCAGTTGTTGAGGTTGAAGTCCCGTCTACAAAAGTTAGCCATGTACCTGATGAATTTAACTTGTATTCCACTAAATAGTCGGTGATAGCAGAGCCTCCGTTGCTTGCAGGAGCAGTCCAGGAGAGACTCGCTTGAGTATTACCAGAAATACCAGACAAAGAAGTCGGTGCGTCGGGAACTGTCGGTTCGGTAGGCGTAGCATTTGCTGTCGAGCTAGGATCACCCGTCCCCACACTATTCGTTGCACTTACTCTAAAATTGTAGAGAAGGTCATTTGTCAGACCAGTCACAGTCGCTGTAGTACTCGTTGATGTACCATCAGTAAAGATAGACCAAGTACCTGATGAATTTAACTTGTATTCCACTAAATAGTCAGTGATAGCAGAGCCTCCGTTACTTGCAGGAGCAGTCCAAGAAAGTGACACTTGAGTATCGCCTGCTGTTGCCCCAAGACCTGTCGGTACACCGGGGACGGTAGGCCCAGCTGCGTTACCAGTAACCAGCACATCATCAAAAGTGCTTGCAGTAGCAGAAGATTGCAAAAAAACTTTTTCATCATCTATAGATGTTCCTGAAGTGCTTTGAGTACATTGCAATACATCATTTTTATAAACTTCAAAACTACTAGCGAGGATTTTCATCTTATATGATGCTCCGTCAGCAAATGTTCCACAAGAAAAATTACTACCTACTAGAGCACCGTTATTCCAAACTAAAGTGTAAATAGTAGTACTAACCATATCCAAAATATATGCTTTTGTTCCAGCACTTTGAAAATTATGATCTCCGTACCCTAGTAACTGGTCTGAATTATTTGTCATCACAGCAGAAACCTCCAAACCATTTGAATCAAAAGTATCCACAGAAACAAGAGCATTAGTACCCCACACACTACCTGCATAACCATTGGCAGCGGACAATGTACCATTTTGAGAAATATTTGAACCAGTATCAATTTCTTGCCACTTATCAGTATCTATCGTGGTGCCTGTAAAATCATCGGAGAGTAAAGTAGCTGAATTTACAATTGGTACATTTAAAAACAGAAGAAACATTATGGCAAGATAAATTTTTAATATTTTCCTTTTTCTCATAAACTAAACTATTTAGATATTATTTATAAATATATAATTTACTATTAAATGTTTTAACTGCTTAATTATAGCAATATGAGCTTCTTTTTGAAAGGCAAAACAAGATCGGATATATAAGAAAAAACTACATAAGAGCTTTTAGCTCTTTTTCGTACTTTTGCATCACAGAAAAACCTGCGTCTTTCTCCCCCATACCGCTTTTTACTTTTTCTTGTATCTCTTCAGCTATCTTTTTAAATAAGTCTGGGTTTTTTTCCATCATACTTATAAACATATCTATTTGTGCTTCAGGAACTCCTTGAGTACGAAGCATCTTTTTAAGTAAAAAATTTTTAAACATATTTTATATACTAAACTATTCATCTAAAATATCAAAATCCTCCCCTGCTTCAGAGACTTCTCTATGTTTACTTCTACGAATAAAGTATATTGCTCCACTAGAAGCCACAAGTAGCACAAACAAAATAATAAAATAAAAATATTTAGTATGATTGAGATCTACACCACTTGAAATAGCTTGTGCTCCTAAATTAGTACCAGAGACTTCCGATACTTCGTCATATGCTCCTACTTGATTTGAAAACTGCATTGTTGAATTTTCTGCTATCGCGTAATTTGCAATAGAATTTGAAATTTTGCTTTTTGAAAGAGTTGCTTTTGGAACAGGGGCAACAGAAGCATTGTAGTCGAAAACTACTTTCCAATCTGGATTTAATAATTTTAAATTATTTTTATCCTGAAAGTTAAAACCAGTGACCAATGGTGAGAAAATTATTTTCTTCTTTGCAGAAATTATTGTATTTTTTGGAAATACAAATCGCTTGTCTCCACTTGTGAGCATCCATTTTGAAATATCTACATCTTTTTCTGTGTTATTTAATAGTTCAACAAAGAAATCTTGCTCACTCCCCACTTGAGATATCAAAATATCCGCACCGATAACTTTAACCACAATACTATCAGACGCTTCAGGAATATCTCCATAATCATTTGTATAATACTCAAGAGTCAGCTTGTATTCTCCAGGATAGAAATATATATGAGATACATCACCGCCAGTATTTACTTTCATTTCTTTTGAATCCCCATCTCCAAAATTCCAAAAATATCTGCCATAAAAAAGAGGTCTGCCTTCAGAATCTACAACCTCACCTATAAAACTAGTAGCAAGTCCTGCAAAAATTACACTTGTTTGGGCTGTTGCTTCTACGGTAGTTTTAGTTTCAGAAAGTTTCTTTGAAGTAGTAGATGATGAAGATTTTGTAGAGGTACTTGAGGTATCACTCGTATCCTGATCGGTCGAACCCGTTCCTCCTGTAGTATGATCATCATTCCCTTCACTATTTGAAAGTATATTTTCTTTACCTGGAGTCGGCATAGATTCTTGCCACGTGCCAGATATTTTTTGTAAAGACTTCCCATTACCAGATGCCCCATGACTCGACTCATAGGTGAGGGTTGAGAGCGGAGAATTTTTATCACCATTATTTATCTCAACTTTGCCGCTCGTATTTGAAAGTGAGAAGCTACTTGTGAAAGTATTACCAGCAGTTCCCCATTTATTGGTATAGTTTGAAATTACAGAACTAGCAACTATGACACCATACTCTCCAGTATGGAGAGTTGCGTTACCAGAAAACTTTGTAATACCATGATTTGAACTCGAGTTACTAATGAGTAATTTAAGTGTAGTGAGATCTACATCAGCATCATCAGGATTATACACTTCAACCCAATCAATATCTACACCATCAAGGTCGTACATTACCTCGTTGATCAAAATATTTGCGCTCACCTTATGAGTAATACAAAAGAAAGCAAAACCAATCAAAACTACCTTAAGAAAGATGTTTTTCATATTGTTTTTGAATATTTTATAATATGCTAGAATAATAACATTATGGATAGAAAAAAAATAGACTTCTTAGCAATTGGAGACATCCTCTCAGATGCATTTATAAAGTTAAAAGATGCTCATGTTCACTGTAAGGTGGACAATGATGCTTGTGAATTGTGTGTGACATTTGGAGATAAAATACCTTACGAATCAGTAGAGATAGTGACAGGTGTCGGAAATAGTCCAAATGCTGCCGTGTCTGCTGCAAAACTTGGGATAAATTCTTATATAATCACAGATGTTGGCGGAGATAAAAATGGAGAAGATTGCTTAAATTCTTTAAAACAAAACGGTGTTGAAATTGATTTTGTGAAAATTCATAAAGACAAAAATACAAACTATCACTATGTCTTGTGGTTTGGGGTTGAACGCACAATACTTGTAAAACACACAGAGTTTGATTTTAAATTTCCTAATTTAAATGATTTTGAAGTAAATTGGATATACCTCTCTTCGCTTGCAGAAAATTCTTTACCTTATCATATAGAAATAGCTGAATATCTAAAATCTCACCCAAATACAAAGCTAGCTTTCCAGCCAGGCACATTTCAAATGAAACTCGGTGTAGAAAAGTTGAAAGATTTATACCTTCGCACAGAAGTTTTCTTTTGTAATGTGGAAGAAGCAGAAAGAATACTCGGAATACAGACTAAAGACATAAAGACTTTATCAGACGGAATACATAAACTCGGTCCAAAGATTGTGTGCATAAGTGACGGACCAAATGGCGCTTATGCTTCAGATGGAGAAAATATTTGGAGTATACCTATGTACCCAGATACAGCAGAACCAGTAGATAGGACAGGCGCTGGAGATGCATTTGCTTCTACTTTTACTTCTGCACTTATAATTGGGAAAAGTATTCCTGAAGCATTAACTTGGGGGCCAATAAATTCTATGTCTGTAGTCCAAAAAGTTGGGGCACAAGCTGGACTACTCCCTAGAGGAAAACTCGAAGAACTTCTAACAAATGCACCGGAAAGTTATAAAATTACAAAAATAAATTAAATTTTTCTTTTTAGCACCTTCTTCACTGCTTCTTTTATTGAGTCTTTGTCCATACAGTAATAAGTAATGAGTTCATCTGGAGTGCCTGATTGACCAAATAAATCATTGATACCTATAAATTCAATCGGCACAGGGAAATTTGCGGATAATACTTCAGCTATAGCAGAACCCATACCTCCTGCTATTTGATGTTCTTCTACTGTCACAATGCATTTTGTTTCTTTCGCTAAAGCGATTATTTTATCTTTATCTATCGGTTTTATAGAAGGCAAGTTCATAACTTTAATTTTTATACCTTCAGCTTCAAGCTCCTTTGCGGCAACTAATGCTCTATATAAAAGCGGACCAGTAGCTATAATACCGACTTGTGCAATGCCGACATCTGGCAACCAATAAATCTCCGCTTTGCCTAAATTAAAAGGAGTTTCTTCTGTAGTAATTACAGGGGTCTTTTCACGAGCAAGACGCAAATATGCTGGACGAATACTTTTCGCTAATTTTAGCGTAGCTTTTTTTGCTTCAATAGAATCACAAGGATAAACAACATCCATATTTGGAATCACTCTCATAAGAGCTATGTCTTCTGTTGCTTGGTGTGTTCCTCCATCTGGACCTACTGATATACCAGAGTGAGAACCTACTATCACTACTTTTCTATCATTGTACGCAATAGTCGTGCGAATTTGTTCCCAATTTCTTCCAGGAGAAAATGTGGCATAAGAAGAACAAAAAGGAATCTTACCCATAGCAGACATTCCAGATGCTACTGTTACTAAATTTTGCTCTGCTACACCAATCTCTACAAATCTTTCAGGAAACTTTTCCTTAAAAAGATGCATTTGGGTACTTTCAGTAAGGTCCGCACAAAGAGCTACTACATTTTTATCTTCCTCTCCTGCAGTAAGTAGACCTAACCCAAAACCTTTACGAGTCGGCGCTTGCTCTACATCGTTATTGAATAATTTGGGATTTAGTTTTAGTTTTGGATTTAGCATTTTTAATTATTGGTGTTCACTTTTAATCTTTCCGCCTAAGGTGCGAAGTTCTTTTAATGCCATTTCTCCTTGTTCTTTATTTGGAGGCATTCCATGCCATTTATAATTTCTTTCAAATTCTCTCACTCCCTTCCCTGGTATAGTATGAGCGATAATAACTGTAGGTTTTTCATAGATAGTTTTTGCTTCTTCTACCGCTTGGTGCAAAGCATTAAAATCATGCCCAGAGACTTCTATCACATGCCAATTAAATGCTCTCCATTTATCAGAGAGTGGCTCAAGTGGCATCACATCTTCTGTGACTCCATCTATCTGAATATTATTTCTATCTATTATTGCAACCAAGTTCCTTAATTTATATTTACCAGCAAGCATAATCGCTTCCCAAACATTTCCCTCATTTAATTCGCCGTCAGACATAAAACAATATATAAATTTATCGGTGGAAGTGCCTTTTTCTATCCTATCGGCTAATGCAATACCCGCTGCTTGAGAAAGCCCTGAACCCAAAGGGCCAGAACTATTTTCAAGCCAAGGCATAAACTCTCTATGTGGATGCCCTTGCAAGCGACTACTAAATTTACGAAGTGTTTTTAATTCTTCTATAGGAAAGTAGCCAGAGTGAGCCATAGTAGCATAAAGTACAGGGCAGATATGTCCATTTGATAGAATGACTCTATCCCTATCTTGCCAGCTTGGATTTTTAGGATCGTGTTTTAGTGCGTGAAAATAAAAATAAGTAAAAACATCAGCCATACCGAGAGGTCCTGCCGTGTGCCCACTGCCTGCTTCTACAAGCATTTCGATAATTGATTGGCGTATATTATTTGCTTTTTCTTCCAGTTCTTGTACTTTTTTATCTGTAAGCATTAATATTTTTATATATTTTTAAAATTTTCTATAGTATCAATTATATCATCTGTATTGAAAATAGCAGAGCCAACAACCAGCCTATCTACACCAACATCTACTAACAAAGGTGCAGTCTTAAGATTCACTGCTCCATCAACTGAGATTATCAAATCTGGGAACTTCTCTTTTAAAGTTTTTATCTGCCTTAAAACTTTCTTATCGAAGTCCTGACCTTGAAAACCAATTTTTTCTATCCCCATACATTGGATAAAATCTACAGAATTTACTAAAGGAAAAATTTCTTCTACATCAGTACTTGTGCTTATCGCGAGACCCAACTGAAAAGAATCCCTTATATATGGATCGATGCCTTCTATAAATTCTTTAAAAGAATCTATATTTCCAATAGATTCATAATGAAAAACTACTCTCTTCGCGCCAAGTTTTGTATAAATGTCAAAGTTTTCCACCGCATCAACCACCATAAGGTCAAGCTCAAAATCTATATCTTCCCAAAAAGGCATTCCTTCTACTTCGTTTAAAATATTTTGAAGATTTCTATCATCATTACCTCCTGTACTAAAAGGCCAAGTAGTGTTCTTTACAAAAATCCCGTCGCAAATATCTATCTGCACAACAGAAACCAAACCTCTCACAAGAGAGATTTTATTTTTCATATCTTCGTAATTTTTTGGCAATACTGCGGGTATGATTTCTATCATCTTAAAATTTATTAAAACTTATTTATTCTTCTTATGTGTCTTTCTTCACCAGAAAACTTTGTCGCCAAGAATAATTCTATAGCAAACTTTGCTTCGTCTTCTGTGATAAACCTTGTACCAATAGAGATTATGTTTGCATTGTTGTGTTCACGAGCAAGTTGAACTATTTCAAAAGAATCATCGCTTTCTACTCCTTTCACATCTATCTTATCTTTTGGACTCATCTGTCCATAAAAAACTACAGCCCGTACACCTTTTGTTTTATTTGCACACATTGCTTCACCTTGACCTGTACCACCCAAAACAATCCCGAAACTTCCTTTATCTTCTACCACCTTTTCTGCAACTTTTGTAACAAAGTCTGGATAGTCATCATCTTTATCAAAAAGAAATGGCCCCATATCTACTATTTCATAACCCAAACCAAGTTCGGGTAAATATTCTTTCAATTTTTCTTTTAACTCAAACCCTGCATGATCCCCTCCTATGTATATTTTCATTTTATTTTATACTCTTCCCTGTTTTTACTACATGATCTACTAATGTATATGTATATCCCATTTCGTTATCATACCATGCCATCACTTTTACTAGACTTTCTCCGACTACTCGAGTAAGCACGAGGTCAGCGATGGATGCGTGAGAATTGCCAAGGATATCAGAAGATACGAGTGGCTCTTCAGTCACAGCAAAAATTTTTGCCCATCTTAAATCTTCCGATGCTTTTTTAAGAATTTGATTTACCTCTACTGCTGAAGTTGGTCTTTTAGAGATAAATGTCACATCTACTATGGACCCAGCTGGCACTGGCACACGAATAGATATGCCATCAAAAAGCCCTTCGAGGTCTGGATATGCTTTGGTTACAGCTATAGCCGCTCCAGTAGAACTAGGTACTATGTTTTGAGCAGCTGCTCTACCTTCTCGTAAATCTTTTTTAGAAGGACCATCCACAAGTGCTTGTGAAGCAGTATAACCGTGAACTGTATTTAAAATAGCTTTTTCTATACCCAACGCTTCATTTAGTATACCGATAAGAGGGCTCGCAGCATTTGTGGTACAAGATGCATTTGAAGTAATATCACAAGTTCCAAATTTTTCTTCGTTAACACCGAGAAGTATAGTTTCTCCAGGAAAACTTCCGTCACCTTTTGAAGGAGCTGAGATAACTACTTTTTTAGCTCCACAATCAAGATGAAACTTTGCTTTTTCATAAGCAGTAAAAAGCCCAGTAGATTCTACAACCACATCTATAGCTAAATCTTTCCATGGGAGCTTTGTGGTATCTTTTTCAGAAATAAAGTTTACTTGTTTACCGTCTATAGAAATACTTTTTTCATCGTGAGTGACTTGGTGAGGCCAATTTCTATATACTGTATCGTATTTCAAAAGGTATGCTAAAGATTCTATGGAACCTAGATCATTTACTGCTACAATCTCTAAATCTTCCCTCTCCCAAGCAATTTTAAGAAAAGCTCTGCCAATACGACCAAATCCATTTATTGCCACTCGAATCTTTTTGTCCATATAATTTGTTAAATTTAATTAAATAATTTCTAATATTTTCATTATACCAAAATCAATCAAAAATATGTATAATGCACTCTATGGCAAGTAAATTTACACACCTACACACACATTCTCACTATTCCCTACTAGATGGCTTATCTAAAATAGAAGATATAGTAAAAATAGCAAAAAACTTTGAGATGAAAGCTATAGCACTCACTGATCATGGAAATATGTATGGCGCTATCGAATTTTATAAAGAATGCAAAAAAGCTGGAATAAAACCAATAATAGGTTGTGAAGTGTATGTAGCAGAAAGAAAACTATCTGATAAAGAGCCAGGTATAGATAATAAAAGATACCATTTGATATTGCTTGCAAAAAACCTACAAGGCTATAAGAATCTGATGCGTATAGTGACAACAGCAAATCTAGAGGGGTATTACTATAAGCCAAGAGTAGACGAAGAGCTTCTTAGAAAGTACAGTGAGGGGCTTGTGTGTCTGTCTGGTTGTATGGGCGGAAAGCTTTCTCGTTCTATTCTTTCTGGGAATATAGACAAGGCTGAAGCAATAATAAAAGAACATGATGATATATTTGGGCATGGAAATTATTTTATTGAAATTCAATCACACCCACATATAGAAAGAGATAAAGAATTACGAGACAAATTAATTGAGTTGGGTAAAAAATTTGAGATACCGGTTGTCGCCACTCAAGACTCTCACTACCCTTGCAAAGATGACCACAAAGCTCACCACACACTACTTCAAGTAAACACTGGAGCAGAGGGTAAAGATGCTAGTAAGTTTGAATTTTCTGAAGATGATTTTTCTTTAATAGATGAAAAAACTGCAAGAGAATATTTTAGTGACTCAATAGAAGCTGTTGAGAATACTAATATTGTTGCGAATTTGTGTGAAGATTATGAAATAGAATTAGGTCACGCTTACTTTCCAGATTTTAAAACAGAGAATGACGAAGACCCAAATGAAGTATTAAAGAGACTAGCCTACAATGGTTTTTCTTTTAGAAAGTTATATCAATCAAAAGATTATGTAGATAGATTGGAATATGAGCTGGATATAATAAAACAAAAAGGGTATGCTACTTATTTTTTGGTTGTTGGTGACTTATTAAGATTTGCTCGTGAAAATAACATACTGACAAATATTCGAGGATCAGTGGCTGGTTCTATCACTACTTACTTACTTGGAATTACAAATGTAGACCCTCTTGTATACAAGTTGCCTTTCGAAAGATTTTTGAATCCTGAAAGACCATCTTTACCTGATATAGATATGGACTTTGCAGATAATAGACGAGCTGAAATGATAGAGTACGCGAAACAAAAATACGGAAAAGACAGAGTGGCCCAAATAGGTACATTTGGTACGATGATGGCAAAAGGCTCAGTGCGTGATGTGGCTCGTGCACTAGGATATGAATATGCAGTTGGAGACAGAATAGCGAGTATGATTCCTCTAGGTTCGCAAGGTATGCCGATGACTATAGACCACGCATTTGAATTAGTACCAGAATTGAAGGAATCTTATAAAAAAGAAAAGGATGTAAAAGAAATAATAGACCTAGCAAAAAAAATGGAAGGGTGTGTCAGACACATATCAGTGCACGCTGCAGGTATAGTCATTTCTCCGAAACCTCTTTATGAATTTACCCCTGTACAATTTGACCCTAAGGGAGGTGATGTGATAACTCAATATGATATGTATCAGATAGAGGATGTAGGATTACCAAAGTTTGATTTCCTAGGAATAAGAAATTTATCCATCTTGGCTGATACTGTAAAGATAGTGCAAAGAACAAAAGGAGTAAGTGTGGATTTAGATAATGTAAATATAGAAGATAAAAAAACTTTTGAACTTTTAGCAAAAGGTCAAACAGAAGGACTTTTCCAATTAAATGGAGCGGGTATGACAGCATACTTAAAACAACTGAAGCCAACTTCTATCCACGACATAAACGCTATGGTGGCACTTTACCGCCCGGGGCCAATGCAATTTATACCTTTGTACATTGAAAGAAAACATAATCCTAGATTAGTAAAGTATTTAGACAAAGCACTTGAACCAATACTAAAACAAACTTATGGAGTGCTCGTCTATCAAGATGATTTGTTACTCATAGCAATACACATAGCGGGATACTCTTGGGGTGAAGCAGATAAATTTAGAAAAGCTGTTGGAAAAAAAATACCAGAAGAAATGGCAAAACAAAAAGAAAGATTTATTTCTGGCTGTGTGGAGCATAGTAGATGGCCACTAAAAAAAGCCGAGGAACTTTGGCATTGGATAGAGCCATTTGCAGCTTATGGTTTCAATAAAGCACACTCTGCTTCTTATGGAAGAGTCGCTTACCAGACTGCTTATATGAAAGCAAACTTCCCTTGTGAATATATGACAGCCATACTTACTGCCGAGTCAGGTGATGTAGATAAAATATCTGAGATAGTGGCTGAGTGTAAAGTAATGAATATAAAAGTGCTACCTCCGAATGTAAATGAAAGTTTCAAAGGTTTTACTTATATAGATGACAATACTATTCGCTTTGGTTTGTATACAATAAAAAACCTAGGTGGTGATATAGGTGAAGCTATCATAGAAGAGAGAAAGAAGGGTGGTAAATACAAATCTATCGGGGAATTCTTAGATAGAGTAAAACACAAAAACTTAAACAAAAAATCGATGGAAGCTCTAATAAAATCTGGTAGTATGGACGAACTCGGTGAAAGAGGAACTCTGCTTTCAAACCTAGAAGATATGCTTAATTACAATAAAGAAGCTGGTAAGGGCCCGCAAAATCAGGTTTCTCTTTTTAGTGGTATCTCTAGTGTAAAAGCTCCAGAATTTAAATTAAAAGAAAGCGAGAAAGCAAAAAACAGTGAAATGCTTTCTTGGGAAAAAGAACTACTGGGGCTTTATATATCAGGACACCCACTTGAACGATTACGAGAAAAATTAGAATCTAAACCATTTAATATAAAAAAGATAAAAGAAGAAGTCGGTAATGGAATGCCTATCACTATAGGTGGGATGATCACAAGTGTAAAACAAGTAATTACAAAAAAGAATGACCAAATGGCTTTTGTCACAGTAGAAGATCTGACGGGTACCATAGAAGCTGTAATATTCCCAAAACTCTTTCAAACAACCAAGGACATCATCGTAACAGAAAAATGCATAGCTCTATCTGGGAAAGTTACTGTCCGAAACGGTGAAAAATCTCTGATGATAGAAGCATTAAAGGAGATTTAACATCTTAATCTCACAAAGAATAATAAAAATCTAACAACTTTTTTACAGCTAATTCAACATCTTCTCTGCCAGCTCTAAAATAAGCTAATTCTTCTTCATCCATTTTTTTCCTTTTAGCAAAGATGTTACCAGGATCTTTTTCAACCCCTGATAAACTAGAGTTACCTAGAATAGTTTGCAACTCTCCGTGCGTCCCATATATAATTTTATTATCAAATTTTCCATTTAATTCTTGTAAAGCCTGTTCTCTTAATACACTAACCGATGCCAAATCAAAGTCTGTGCCTAAATTATCTAATATATTTTTTAATGGTAAAAGTGTTTCTCCTGTGTAAACAATATCTGTCACAACAAGTACTTTTTTTGAAGAATCTATTTTTAAATTTAATAGATTAGATATTTTTTCTTTCTTTTTGGCTAATAAAGAATTGTCTATTCCACGAGAGCCTGCGAGAAATAATATTTTTATATCTTTGTTTTCTTTTTTATAAATCTCTTTTATTAACTTGTATATAATCAAAGCTGGTATATGACCAGAAGCATCATCCCCTATAACAAGAGAATACTCACCTTTCTTTATCTTATCTTTTAAATCAAAAACAATATTGCAGATGGGTGGAAAAATTTCTTTAAAAGCTCCTGTTTGAAAATCTTCTAAATTTATAGATTTTATTTTTTCATCCAATTCTTGACTAATAACTTTACCGGGTGGCTTTACATATCCAACATCTTTTTCAAATCTATTTTTATTAAATGATATTTTTTCCATAAATTTTAATTTAATTATACAAACTCATCGCTTTGTCTTTGCTTTCGGTAAAGATGCAAACAATGGCATCGTGGATTTTTTTTGATAACTTTTTTATTTCTTCGAGTTCTTGTTTCTTAAAATCACCTAAAAGGAACTTTATAACAGCCTCTTCCCCTTTTGGTTTCTTTAATTTACCAGTCGGTGTAGTAGGACTCACTCCTACCCTTATTCTTACAAATTCTTCAGTTTTCAAAGCTTTAATTATAGAAGCAAGTCCATTGTGTCCACCAGAGGAGCGATTGAAGGAAATTTTTATTTTACCTAGCGGTAAGTCGATATCATCATAAACCACAACAAGCCCAGCTAAATCTTTCTTTGATTTTATTAATTGAGCTACAGGCTTACCAGAATTATTCATAAACACTTCCGGTAATAAAAACTTTATCTTTTCTTTATTTCCTTCTTTCTCGATTTTTTTTTCAATAACGGAAACCAAAATTTTCCCAGTATTATGTCTGTTGTTTTCGTACTCTTCTCCTTTGTTCCCTAAGCCGACCACCAATCTATTCATATTTTTATATTAGCATTTTATTTTAAACCAAAACAACAACAGACAACATTATATGTTATATGTCAATAATATTTCGTGTTAGAATAACAGAATGGAAACAGAACAAAAACAATCTTTTTGGGAAGTGATACGCTTCTCAGTTATAGCAATACTTATTATCATACCTGTAAGAGTTTTTATAGCCCAGCCTTTTGTTGTATCTGGTGCTTCTATGTTCCCTACTTTTATGGACAAGGACTATCTTATAGTGGATGAATTTACTTATCGGTTTGTTGAGGAACCTAAAAGAAATGAAGTTATAGTCTTTAGATATCCAAATGACACTAAAAAGTTTTTCATAAAAAGAATTATTGGCTTACCAAATGAAATAGTAGATATAAATGGTGAATTCGTTACTATAACAAACAAGGAAAGTGGTGAGAGCTTCCAACTAGAGCAACCCTTTGTTGAAAATAAATCATATAATCAAATGCATTTTGAATTAAAAGAAACTGAGTATTTTGTAATGGGAGATAATAGAGCTCAAAGTTCAGATTCTAGATACTGGGGACCTCTTGAAAGAGACCTTATAGTAGGTAGGGCATTCCTAAGACTTTGGCCTGTAAAAGAAGCAGGGGTATTCCCTGGTTTATATACACAAAGCAAATAAATTTATTATTAATAGTAAAATTTAAAAAATGAAAACATCTAAAGAAACAAAAAAATCCCAAAGAGAAGTATCTACTCCAAAAGGTATGAGAGATATAATGAATGAGGAGTATTACAACTTTCAAGGATTTTTTGAAAAAGCTCAAGAAATAGCAGTATATTATGGCTTCAAACCAATAGAAACTCCTATAATGGAATTTGAAGAAGTTTTTTCTAAGGGAGTCGGCGAAGGTACAGATATTGTGGATAAAGAAATATACTCTCTTAAAACAAAAGGTGGAGATCACCTAGCTTTAAGACCAGAACACACAGCTTCTCTTATGCGTGCATATATAGAACACGGTATGCAAAACACTCCTCAGCCTGTAATGTTCTACCAATACGGGCCAGTATTTAGACACGACAAACCCCAAAGAGGAAGATACCGCCAATTTTGGCAATTTGATTTAGACTCACTAGGCAGTGAAAAAAGTATTGTTGATGCACTTATAATAAAAGTGGGTATAAGTATTTTAGAAGAAGCTGGTGCCACAAATCTATCCGTAGACATAAACTCAATCGGAGATAAGGAATGTAGAAATGGTTATATAAAAGAACTTACAAACTACTATAAGAAAAACCTTAGTAGCCTGCCTGCAATAGACAGGGAAAGATTAAAGACAAATCCTCTTAGGATACTTGATTCTAAAGAAGAAAAAACAAAAGAGATAAACGAAGGTGCACCAGACTCTGTAAGTTTCCTTTGTACTTCTTGCAAAAAACATTTTAAAGAAGTATTGGAGTACCTAGAAGAGATGGGTATCCCTTACAACCTAAATAAAAATCTAGTTAGAGGCCTCTCCTACTATACAAGAACTGTTTTTGAAATAGTACAAGAAAATGCAGGCGAAGACGGAGCTCCTCTTGCTATAGCTGGTGGTGGTCGTTATGACTATCTAGCAAAGCAAGTTGGTGGTAAAAAAGATGTTCCAGCTGTAGGTATGTCTATAGGAGTAGATAGAATTATAGCTTCAGATTGGTATAAAAAACTATCTCCTAGAATAATTAAAAAACCTAAAATTTACTTTATCCAATTAGGAGGAGAAGCGAAATTAAAGAGCCTAAATATTATAGACATCTTGAGAAAAGCACATATACCAATAGCTCAATCTTTATCTAAGGATTCTTTGGGTTCTCAGCTTGGTATAGCAGAAAAGCTAGGTATACCATATGCGATAATTTTCGGAGTAAAGGAAGCAATAGAAAATTCGGTTATTGTAAGAAATATGTCAAATAGATCTCAGGAAACAGTTAAAATTAGTAAATTATTAGATTATTTGAAAGAACTAAAATAATAATGAGTAGTGCAGAGATAAAATCTATCTTACAAAAAGAAGAAGGGGTGCTCAGAGAGGTAGCAAAAGAAATACCAGTAGAAGAAATAGATAGTCCAAAAATTAAAAAGATTCTTAAAGAAATGTCTTTGGCTTTGGCTTCCCAAGAAGATGGAGTAGCCATAGCTGCACCGCAGATAGGTTACTCATTGAGAATTTTTATAGTGGCTGGAAAAATATTTGATAAAGACTTTTTAGAAAACCGAAAAAAAGATAGACTTTCAGAAAATACTGAAAAACCAAAAAAACAAGGCAAGGAAGTAAAAGATTTGATATTTATAAACCCGATTATCAAAAAAGTTTCTAGTAAAAAAAAGTGGGTTCCAGAAGGATGCCTTTCTGTTAGGTGGCTATACGGCAAAACACATCGATCAGAAAAAGCTACCGTAGTGGCTTACGATGAAAATAAAAATAAATTTGAAATGGGTGGATCTGGACTTTTAGCACAAATATTCCAACACGAGACAGATCACTTAAACGGAATACTTTTTATAGATCACGCGAAAGAATTAAAAGAAGAATCGCCTCTCACTTCAAATGAGTAATAAAGATATAAAATTTGTATTTTTTGGTACACCCGATGTAGCAAAAAATACTTTAGAGATTTTGAAAAGTTATGGATGTGTCCCCTCACTTATTGTGACAGCTACTGATAAACCACAAGGTAGAAAAATGATAATCACTCCTCCACCTGTAAAAGTATGGGCGATAGAAAACGACATACCATACATACAACCAGATAAATTATCTATAGAAATGTTTGATAAAGGTGCATTTGATTTTTTCTTAGTTGTAGCTTATGGAAAGATTTTAAGTGAAGATATAATAAATTTCCCTAGACTAGGTTCTGTAAATATTCATTACTCTCTTTTGCCAAAATACAGAGGTGCATCACCTGTAGAGTCAGCAATACTAAATGGTGAAATAGTTACTGGTGTGACGATACAGCAGATGGAATTTAAGATGGACACAGGACCAATCTTAGCGGTAGAAAAAACAGAGATCTTGGTAGATGAAAAAACACCAGAACTCCGTGAAAGACTTATAAAAATAGGTGCAGAACTTTTCATTAAAATTTTGCCAGAATTTTTAGAAGGTAAAGTTAAACCTATCGTTCAAAACGAATCACAAGCTACTTATTGTAAAAAAATAAAAAAAGAGGAAGGATTAGTGGATCTAGATAAAGATTTACCAAAAATTATTTACAATAAATTTCGTGCCTATGCTTCTTGGCCTCGTATTTTTTTCTTTAAAGAAAATAAAAGGATAATTATCACAGATATGATTTTGGAAAATAACAAAATAAAAATATTAAAAGTACTACCTGAAGGCAGAAAAGAAATATCTTGGATAGATTTCCAAAAACAAAACTAATACTTAGAAGTAAAAGGATTCCTCTTAGATAGACCTTTCATCATTTTCTTTATACTACGAGCTCCTCTACGAAATAGAGTATCTCCCCTGTCTTTGGATTGCACTAATTGATATTCTATCTCTTCTTTGGCATCGTCAATAGACGCATACAGATCCTCTTTATCAGAAATAGTATAAAACTTTTTACCTGAGAAATTTATATTTATTTCTGTTTTAAAAAGCTCCCCTTGTTTATGTTTATTACTAGTCTTCCCTATCTCTACATCTATCAAAATATCACCTTCTTTATTTCTTATAAACTTTTCCAATCCAGAAACTTTCTTATTTATATAATCCTTTATTGCTTCTGTTAATTCTACACCAACACCTTGTATATTTATTGTCATACTTATATTTTAATCCAACTTAGAGCCGTGTACAAGTGATTGTAATATAGTTTTGAGTTTCATACTTGCTACACCCACTACTTTATCTCCTCCTCCGTAATATATGTATAAATTACCCTTCTCTACCACCATACCACAAGGAAATACTACATTATTTACTATCCCAAACTTCTCGTAATCTTTCTCTGGCTCAAATATTGATTCAGTGCTGCGAGCAAGCACTACAGCAGGGTCTTTTAAATCTAGGAGTAATGCCCCAACTCTATAAGTTTTATGACTTTTTGATACACCATGGTAAAGCATGAGCCATCCCTCTTTTGTTTTTATTGGTGGTGCAGCTATCCCCACTTTTTCGCTGTCCCACATATTTTTCCTTGGGCCTATTATATGAATACACTTATTTACCATACTTGAATCTTGATGAATAGAATCTACATAGTCACCGCATATTTCACTATTTACTCTATGTAATACAAAATACCCTTTCTTAAACTTCTGCGGAACTATGCAAGTATCTTTATCATCTAAATCACGAGGAGTTATCAAGTAAGGTTTTGACCAATTGAATTTTAAGTTTACAAAATCTTTTTCACTTATAGATGATATAGCCACTCTTGGTGGGCCATAGGTATCGAAAGCTGTATAGCACATAAAAATATCCTTTCCTATTTTCGTTAACCGTGGATCTTCACAACCAGAATTAGCATTTGGTGTTTTTTTGCTTTCAAAATCCTCTCTAGGTATGTATATAGGGTGGCTTAATCTTTTTATTACATTTGTACCATTTTTTACCAAAGCACAACCTATAGTAGAAGTATTGTCTTTAGACATTGCTCTATACAGTACATATGTTTTACCTTTTATATTTAAAGCAGCTGGATTAAAAGTAGCTAGGGCTTCCCACTCATTTTTCTCTATAGGTTCTAGGATAGGATTATTCTTAAACCTGCTAAAGTAAGCATTCTCTCTTGTTTTAAAACTTATACTATCTACTAAATCTTTCAAATTTACTTTTGCAAGACAAACCGTCGTATCAGCTGCTCCGTAATAAATATTCAAAATACCTTTACTCACAATTACCCCACTTGGAAAAACCACATTGGAGATAAAACCAGATAATTCATAATTTTCTTCTGGAGCCAATATTGGACCTCTTGTTCTTCCTATTATTTTTTGTGGATTTTTCAAATCTAAAAGAAGGACTTCAACACCAAATATCGTACTTAAATTTTCTGGTGATTTAAAATAATTCTGTATATG
>WBZM01001176.1_pt1 | contig 27890 bp, 18 predicted proteins | sample 5204271 | NCBI WGS metagenome assembly WBZM01 (sample SAMN12344346, study PRJNA552823) | activated sludge metagenome | biome: Activated sludge suspended growth; feature: Nitrification reactor; material: Wastewater; isolation source: activated sludge from nitrification reactor of wastewater... | reverse complement strand
AAGTGAATTTTGGTGAGGTTCTGACAGCACACCACAAAAAGAACAAATACAATTTTCCGGTTCAAGACACTAAAAACATTGACATAATGATGGAAACGGGAACGGGAAAAACGTTCACGTTTATAAAAACCATTTTTGAACTGAGTAAGCATTTCGGCTACAAAAAATTTATCGTTCTTATTCCGACAGTTCCAATCAGAGAGGGAACAAAAACAAACTTAGAGGACACCAAAGATTACTTCAAAAGCTTTTACGCCAACGAGAAAGAAAAGGAAATTGAAACCTTTGTTTACGAAGGAGGAAACATTTCAGCCGTTAGACAATTTATTGGCACTTCGCATTTATCGGTTTTGGTAATGACACCAAGCTCATTCAGCCACAAAGACAATATCCTAAACCGACCATTAGAAAAAGACATTAACACACCTGAATTATTTGTAAATAATCAGGAACCACCAAAGTCATATTTGGAATGTTTAAAACGCCTGAATCCGATTGTGATAATGGACGAACCACACCGTTTTGAGGGTAACGCTTTTAAAACCTATTTTGAAGGTTTTGAAAATTACTTTTTGCGTTTTGGTGCTACATTCCCAAAAAAGAAAGACAGTTTGCCTTTATCCAATGTAGCGTATGTATTAGACAGCATTTCTTCATTCCGACAAAGTTTGGTTAAGAAAATCGTGGTTTATACCCAAGACGTGGTTGAGAATACAGACACACTCGTTGGAATTGAAAAAGTTGGTTCTGTTTATAAAGCTCTGGTTGATAGATTTATTAACGGGGTTACAATAAGACTTAGAGATAAAGATGCACTAGGCGTTGGTGCAGTTTTCAACGGTAAAAACATAAAGAAAATAAACAAAGACACGATTGTTTTAGCGGACGATACGATTGAAAAAGTAGATTATTCTTTGTCGGACGAATCATTGCGGGCAATGATTAAGGAAACAATCAAAATTCATTTTGAAAAAGAAAAAGGTTTGTTTGAGCAAGGCATTAAAGCATTGACCTTGTTTTTTATGGAAAGCGACACCAGTTTGTTTCGTGGAAGCAATCCCAAAATCAAGAACTTTTTTGAAGAAGAATACAAAAAGCAATACACCGAAGTTGTAAGCAAACTTGACCAAACAAGCGACTATTACAAATTCTTGCAAAACGATTTTGATAGCGACAATACGCTGCAAGTTCACAAAGGATATTTTTCAGGCGATAAAAAATATGCTTCAAAAGCCACAGAAGCAGATAAAGCCAAAGCAGATATTAATGAAATTTTAAGTGATAAAAAGAAATTGCTTTCGTTTGAAAGTCCTACTCGTTTCATTTTCTCCATTTGGGCATTGCAGGAAGGTTGGGACAATCCGAATGTTTTCACAATCTGTAAACTTTCCAATCAAGGAAGCGAAATATCAAAATTGCAACAGATTGGTAGAGGTTTACGCATTTGCGTAAATCAAAACTTACAGCGCAACACGCTTAAAAATCTGAATGACGACCAAGAAGCATTTTGGAAAATCAACAACCTTGATGTAGTTGTTTCAAGCAAAGAACACGGTTTTGTTGAAGCAATTCAAAACGAGATTTTAAGTAACTCTTTCCTGATTTCTGAAACATTTACAGATGTTGAACTGAAAAAAGCTATAAAAGAAAAGGGAAATTTTGATGACTCAACTGTTCGCAAGATATACAGAACAATGGAAGATAGTCAAATGATTACTTTCAAAGCTACTGTAGATGGAATTGACGTTTTTGAAAAATCGCCTGAGTTTTCTGTTATTCTAAAAGAACAAAATTTGCCCGAAGAACAAGTGAAAGCAATAGAAAGCTTGTTTGCAACCGACACAAATACTTACGTTCAGAAAGGCGAGAAGAAAAAAGAGAAAAAGAAAGTTTTCATAAAGCCAACGCATTTGCAAGAGTTTCAAAACCTTTGGAACGCTATCAATAAAAATGCTTTTTATGTGTTAGAAACATTGACCGAAGAACAGGAAAGCCAACTGATACAAAACATTAAAACTCAAATAGAAGCCGTAAACATCGAAGAAATTCTATTGCAAACCATTCGTGCAGAATTAAACGTGAACAAGATTGGGGAGCAACACGCCATTACAGAAAAACTAACCGATACCGTTTCATACAAAAGCAAAGTTGATTATTTGGAATTGGTTCGAACTTTGAGCAACAATACCAAAACGCCAATTTCATTTGTAGTTAAGGTATTCAATGCTTTGAGTGATGATTTCAAAACTAAAATGCTTTGCAACAATCCAGAACAAGCTCAAAGAGAGATTTCCGAAATAATCAACAAGAACTTAATTGCAATGCTCAAGGCAAACATTAAGTATGACGGAATCAACGGAACAGGTTTACCCAATGTATTCAAAACCGAAAATGGGAAAACCTATTTAGACATAGGAAGCGTAGGCAAATTCCAAAAAGACATTGCAGGCGATTTCAATTTGAAAACCAAATGGGTATTTGAAGAAGTGATTGAATATGACAGTGATTTTGAATTAGAAATTGTGGAGAAAGACCGCGACATTGACAGCATTGAAATTTTCGGCAAACTTCCACGCCTGAAAATCAAAACACCATTGGGAGATTACAACCCCGATTTTTGCTATGCTATCAAAAGCACCGAAGGCAACAAAATATTTTTGGTAGTTGAAGCCAAAGGCTATAAATCGTCAACCGCAATTCCAGTAGATGAAAAAGGAAAGATTGATTTTGCCAAAAAGTATTTTGAGGCATTAGGCGAACACTACAAAGACCAAAACATTAAAATTTCTTTTAAAGAACGTATCAATAAAACGCAATTAGCGGCATTGATAAAAAGCTAACCACATAGGAACATAGAAAAAAAAATGATAACAAAGAAATACCTTGATGAACTAACGTTTGAAATTATTGGTGCTTCAATAGAAGTACACAAGATAATGGGTAGAGGGTTATTGGAAAGTGTATATCACCAATGTTTAATGGAGGAGTTAAAACATAGGAAAATAAATTTTCAAACAGAGATGAAAATTCCGGTTGATTACAAAGGGAAAATCTTAGATATTGACTTTAGGTGTGATTTGTTTGTTGAAAATACTATTGTGGTGGAGTTAAAAGCAGTGAATGAAATGACACCCATTTTTGAAGCGCAATTATTAACCTATATGAAACTATTGAAATGCCCAAAGGGCATCTTGATTAATTTTAATTGCTCCAATATTTTTAAAGAAGGACAACAAACATTTGTAAACGAATATTTCAGTAAATTAAATTAACCACATAGATACATTGAAATAAAACCTATGTACCTATGTGGTTTAAAAAATAAATAAAGAAATTAAACCTATGTGGTTTAAAACAAAAAATATGGCACAACAAGATTTTATAAAAGCAGGATTTACAGTGGTTGGCTCAGTAAACAACGAAAACAAATTGTTGAGTTTTCTGAAAGAGAACTACCCCAACGTAATCCGAGACACCGAGTTAAATTTAGAAGAACTAAAAACCGTTTTGGGTTTGCCCGTTGACGAAAAGGTAAACGGTTACGGTTTAAACTTTGTAGGCAGAAACTTTGCAAGGGCCAAATATGCTCAAAAAACAGAAAAGGAATTACGCCTCAATACCACGTTTAGCAAGAATATTGACACAACAGAAAACTTAGTATTAAAAGGCGACAACCTCGACAGTCTGAAAATTCTTAAAAATCATTACAGCGGAAAAATCAAATGTATCTACATAGACCCGCCTTACAATACCACCAACGATGAGTTTGTTTACCCTGATAGATTTGATAAAGAGGAAGCCGAAATTTTAGGCTTGGCAAACTTGAGTGAAAGTGATTTTGCAAGAATGGATTTTAGCTTTAAAACTAAAAAGAGCCATAATGGTTGGTTAGCTTTTATGTATCCTCGATTATTGTTGGCAAGAGATTTATTGAGTAAAGACGGAGTTATTTTTGTTAGTATTGATGACAATGAACAAGCTAATTTGAAACTGCTTTGTGATGATGTTTTTGGCGAGGAGAATTTTGTAGGACAGTTTATTTGGAAAAAGAAACAAGGTGGTGGAAATGACTCTAACAATGTAGTTGTTGAACACGAATACATTATAAGTTACTCTAAAAGCCTTAGTGAAGTTCAAATCAATTTAGATAAAAAATACAAGTTGTCTGATGACTTATATCCCAATAAAGATGAAAATGGTGAATATGGTTTAATTACACTTGATAAATCTTCAATTCAATTTAGTGAATCATTAGTTTTTGAAATAACAGATACCGAAGGAAACGTATATACACCTCGTATTGTTAAAGGGAAGCAGTCGTGTTGGCGATGGAGTAAAAAGAAAGTTGAAGAAGAATTTGACAAACTTGTTTTTAAAGATGGTAAGGTTTATACGAAATATTATAGACCAGAAGGAGTAACGCCCAAAAGTTTATTGATAGATGCTATTTATGGTAGAACTGAAACGGGGAATGATGATATAAAAAGTTTGTTTACTGATTTTAATGCGTTTAGTTATCCAAAACCTATTAGTTTAGTTAGTCATTTTGTTTCTATAATCTCAAGCTCAAATGACATTGTTCTTGACTTCTTTGCAGGTTCAGGCACAACAGGCCATGCTGTAATGCAATTAAATGCAGAAGACGGAGGCAACCGAAAGTTTATTTTATGCCAAATAGACGAGCCAATAAAAGAAGACAAACCGGCTTACAAATTTTGTATAGATAACGGTTTGCCACCGGTCATTAGTAGCATTACCATAGAACGCTTGAAAAGAGCAGGTGAGAAAATTGCTAAGGAAATAGAAGAAGGCAACAGCAACACAGGCTTATTTGATGAAGATAAAAAACAAGTTCCTGATATTGGCTTTAAAGTGTTTGACAGTGTAGAAGCTCCAAAGCTGAAAGTTGACGACAAAGGGCAAATATCCATAACAGAAAATGAGACAGACGCTTTAAGTCGCATTTACAATATGATTTTCACGATAGGTTTAGACGAGCCAACCCAAGTTCCTGAAGTAGTTGTAAAAGATTGCATTTACAAAATCGGCAAACATTATTACATTACCAATAGCGAGAAAATTAAGAGTGACGACTATTCAAACGCAATTAAAAACGGGAAAGTATTTATTGACGGTTGGACAGCCAGCCTGAACGGAACTTTGCAGAATTATAAAGAAGATGTGAAGATTGTGTTTTAAAGCTTCGCAATCGCAATTACGTGCTATATAAAATTTCACCTATCAGGCAGCAAAGGAGCCAACATGACAGGTGAGGTCAAGAATAAAGATATGGGACAATCACTTGTAAAAAATTATATACACCTTGTATTCAGTACCAAGCACCGTGAACCGCTGATACATCCACCGATAGAAACAGAACTACACGCCTATCTCGGTGGTGTTTGTAATAATCTTGGTTGTACAGTAATAATAGTCGGGGGCTATACCGACCATATCCACATACTCTGTATGTTATCCAAAAAGATAGCACTTATGAAGTTGATGGAAGAATTAAAATCACATTCATCCAAATGGATAAAAACAAAAGGTGCAGGTTATGAAAACTTTTATTGGCAGGATGGTTACGGAGCATTTTCGGTAAATCCGTCAGAAGTAGATAACGTAATTGCCTACATTGCCAATCAACATGAACATCACAACAAGAAGAACTTTCAGGATGAGTATCGTGCCTATCTTAAAAAGTATGATGTTGAATATGATGAGAAGTATGTCTGGGATTAGATATATCGCCCTTTCAGGGCTTGGATGTCGTGGCGTTGCCACTTCATAGGGCTATACCCTATGTTAAGATATACAGCCCTTTCAGGGCTTGGATGTTGTGGCGTTGCCGCTATAGTACGCCATCACCGCAGCCAGTAATAATAAATTATTGCCCATAGTACTATGAAAAACATTCCGGGGTAGAATACTGTTTTGAATTTTTTTATGTCTTTTTTTACAAACAGCAAGTAGGCTATGTAAACAAAAAACACTGCAATGAGGCCAATAGGCAAAAATGGATACATCATAATTCTAAATTTAACATTTTATTACCAGAATGGTTTTTCTTTACTTTCTTTTAAAATCAATACTCACTAATCGGCAATAATCAACTTGCTGACGGCTACTACCTGATGTTGTTGCGAGAGTCTCAGGAAATAGAAACCGGGAGGTAAATTGTTTCTCGAAAGTTTAATGTTCTTTCCGGAGATATTATCTGTTGATCTTACAAGTTGTCCAAACTGATTGAAGATTTCTAACCTTGCTCCACTAACATTTTTATGAAGCGTCAACGTTCCATTACCAACAAGCGGATTTGGAAACACTGAGGCCTGGATATTATTACTGATATTGTTAATCCCCGTAATGAGTGGGCAGTTGATAGATACTCCCGCAAACCCCCAGCCTAAACCAGCCGTTCCGGTAACGGTTAAGGTACTGACGTTATTACTAAAAATCTGAATGTCCTGATAAGAATAGTTTCCCTGGCTATTATTATTGGCACCTACCAATTGACCATTGCTAAACATCACGCCATCAGGCCCCGGTGATATTCCACAAACTACTTTTGCGTCATAGGCGGCAGAAGTAGCTGTTAAAGGATAATAGATACCATTTACATGAACCGTGGCATAATCGTCAGTATTCATTCCCCACACTCTAAAAGTAGGATTATTTTCAGGCGTTGTAAAATTCATGGTACATGTCATCCCATTGCCACTAATCCAGTAAGTAGGGTCAATGGGGGCACAGCCATAGCTCTGAAATGAGCCTCCAGTAAAAAGATATGTTACCGAATCGTTAGATCCTGAATTTGAAGGCATATAATAACATTGTGCATTTGCTGCAACCGATACTATGATGATGGCAACGGATAAAAGTAGTCTTCTTTTCATTTTCTGATTTTATGATTTAACTAAGGTTGACAAATTAAATGAACGCAACAAGAGGAAAATTAAAACTAAAAAAACAAAAGTCAAGCACTCCAACAGATGAGGCTACGCACTTAAGCCAGCAATGTTTGCTCGCAGGCCTTGAGAATCTGAAAGGCTTTTTCGCGCGATGATGATTCGGCATAGGTTCTGAGCACAGGCTCAGTGCCACTGGCTCTAATCATCAGCCATTCACTATTGGCATTGTCGAAGTAGTATTTAAAACCATCTAAGTCTTCAAGGCGTTCCACTTTGTAATTACCAAATTGCGTATATTTATTACTGATGCAGTTTGCCAGAATTTTTTGCTTTACCTCTTCCTTGATATGAAGGTCATTTCGCTCGAAAGAAAATGGACCGGTTATTTCATATACTTCTTTAATAAGTTCATTCAGTGATTTTCCCGACTTGGCCATAAACTCCCATATTACCAAGCCCATCCAGATGCCGTCACGCTCGGGTATGTGTCCTTTAATGGCAATGCCGCCAGACTCTTCACCGCCTAACAATACATCTTCATTAATCATTATTTCGCAGATGTATTTGAAACCAATCTTAACTACGTCAATAGGCAGGCCGTAGTGTTTGCAAAGTGTTTGCACTTTGGGAGTGGTAGAAAACGCTGTACACACTTTTCCGTTCATGCCCTTATACTTATGCAGATAGTGGATGAGCAAAAGAATGATATGATGCGAGTCAACAAAATTTCCTTTGTCATCATACAAGCCAATGCGGTCGGCATCACCATCGGTAACTAATCCACAGGCAATATTACCATCATTCTTAATAAGGGTAGAAAACTCTGTCAGGTTTTTATGAATAGGTTCGGGGGCCTGACCGTGAAAGCCGGGATTGTGATCGCAGTGCAGCAGTGTAATTTCCGGAAAAAGTTTTTTCATTACATTTTGTCCAGCACCAAACATGGCATCATATGCCCATTTTTTACCGCTTTTCTTAATGGCGTCAAGGTCAAAGTTTGCTTTTACATGGTCTATATACAATGTTTCCAAATCAACCCATTGCAACAATCCTTTGGCAGCAAAATCATCCAGTGAAAGTGTGTAGGTATCCAAGGCAGATTGGTCTTTGATAATATCTTCTATCTCCGAAACCTGTGCAGGCAATAATGGTCCGCCATAGGAGCCTTTGAGTTTAAAACCATTGTATGTTGGTGGGTTATGACTTGCAGTAAGTATAATCCCTAAGTCTGCTTTGTGGTGCAATGTACCTAACGACACCATTGGAGTTGAAACAAAATTGGGTGCCAGTTTTACATGAATACCGTTTGCACATAACACCTTGGCAGTAGTTTCAGCAAAAAGATTTCCTGCAAAACGACAGTCGTTGCCTACAACTACTGAAGGATTACCACCCTTTGCCTTTAGCCACTGTGCTGTAGCCTCTGCCACACGTGTAACATTTTCTACTGTAAAGTCCTGTGCAATGATTGCACGCCATCCATCGGTACCGAATTTAATTTTTGTTGCCATAAATTTTTATAATGTTCAATAATATTTTACGAATTCTGTCAGCTGATTCCAGTGATACTCGCGAAGTGCTTTGAGATAAACAAAAGCCTGTCGCAAGGCAATATCCTGTGAGTTAATTCTTGTTATTGTGAAATTAAATTTTTTATCGAGCAAGGTGAGCACCAATTTCTGACCATTGATTTCCAAATCCATCATAGTCATTTCAGAAAGCGGAATAATGTTTAATGCAGAATCGTTTACATAAAAACGAATACTTTTTGGCTCGTAATAAATCTGTCCTTTGTTTTTCTTCCACACCTCATTCACTTCAATAGCGGTAACTCTAAGACTTTGTTTTCCACTAACAAAATTCTGAACCTTGTCGCCACCGAGATTAAAAAACTCCTCTTTGTTGGATAGTAAATAGTTCTCTACAGCACTAAAAAAACTGCTGCTGTTATTTGACAGTAATGTATCACCACCGGGTTTTCTGTCCACCAAATAAACAATGTTCTTGGACTCTTCAATACTAAAATCCGACTGAGGAACAGAGAATCCTGATCTTCCCACAAAACTCTTCAATGTCTTTTGAGATTCATCTGCACTCTGGATTACTTTATTATTAAACTGCACTAAACTGAAATTAAATTTTTTAGCTGAAAGATAAAATGCAGGTGTCTCACCATAGTTGCCATTGGCATTTACTTCTGCAGGCTTCTCATTCAAAAAACGAACTAAATCTGCATAATCAACATAACCATAGGACACTTCCTGATTACGGCTATCGCGATTTGAAAAGCCTATTCCTATTGTTTTGGTTTGTATTTCTCGTTTAGCTTCAGTCCAACTTTCATAAATATAAATAACATCCTCCTCCTTAAATGACGTTGATGATGCTTGTTCAATTTCTTGTAGTGATGCTGCCGTGATTTGAATTTCTTTGGATGGTGAATCCCACAATTTAATTTTATTCTGCTGAATGAGCTGATAGGTAATTTTAGTAAGCTGTTCGACCAAATTAAATCCGAGCGTATCGGGCTGCTCACTACGTTTAACACGGAGCAGTGCAGCCACCTGATTGGCAGAAACATCAGCAGTAATAAAAAGTGCTGCAATAACTATTAAAAACCCTTTTCTCATTATATTGGCGTAAAAATACCGTTTTACAGTGAATTAATTCCGAATGTTACGCCTGTTCAGTTCTGCCTGATAGCGTCTGGCATTGAGCAGATGCGTATTATAATCTTTCGCAAAAGAATGAAAACCACTCATATCTTCGCGAGCACAGAAATACATAAATTGGTGGCTTTCAGCATTGAGAACAGCATCAATACTTGAAATATCAGGTAAACAAATAGGGCCGGGAGGCAGTCCGAAATATTTATAAGTATTGTATGGCGAATCAATAGTTTTATATTCATTCAGCACTCGTTTAATCGAAAAGTCACCTAATGCAAAAACAAGTGTTGGATCTGCCTCCAGTTTCCAGTTTTGTCTGAGTCTGTTAAGATAGACTCCCGCTACACGTGGCTTCTCGGCATTTTGCTTTGTTTCAGATTGTACAATAGACGCCAATATACTTACCTGAACAGGTGTTAACCCCTGCTGTTCTGCTTTCTGCCTGCGTGATGTATTCCAAAAATTATCATACTCCCTTTTCATTCTCTTAAAAAAATCTGTTGCTGAAGTATTCCAATACATTTCATAAGTGTTGGGAATAAACAGACATAAAACATTGTCGCTGTTCAGTGCTTCTTCTTTTAACAGAAGGCTATCACTGAGCATAGCTGCAATTTGTGTGCTGTCTGCTTCAATTTGTTTGCTGATTCGACTTGCAAGGTCTGACTTGGTTCGGATATTATTAAAAGTAATTTTAATGGGGACCTGTTTTCCGGAGCGTAGCAACTGCAACAACTGCCTGTTGTTCATATTGTCAGTAATCTCATAGCGACCGGGAATTACACGTTCTGTATAATTCATTCTTTCTGCAAGCCATTTGAAAGATTCAGTATTGATTAAAATATGCTGATCGGTAAGTTCTGTTGCTACCTGATTGAAATCGCTTCCTGTTCTGATATAAAAAAAAGTTTTATGGTCTTTTAGCTTTACATTCGGAGAAAATATTCTCTGATAAAAAATATATGCAACAACTGCGGCTGCTAATAAAAGTAAGGTTAAAACTAAAAAAAGTATTTTCTTCATTTATGTTGACTTCAGTTGGTTTAACAATTGTCTTGCCCCTTCGTTGTTGGGGCTAATTTTTAAGATGCGTTTCACAAATTCAATAGCCTCTTTATTTCTATTCATATAATGCATTAGCCCTGCCATGTTCATTAAAGCAGGTTCATAATCAGGATTGAGTGCCAATGCTTTGTTATAATAAGCCAATGCCTGCTGCGGGTCATTTTTTTCGGAGAGAAAAATAAATCCAAGATTAGTTAGTGCCGAAACATGTTTTGGATATTCTTTTAAAATAAACTCATATATTTTTTGCGCTTCTTTAACATTACCGGCAATAGAAAGTGCTGTGGCATATTTATTCAAAACATCTAAATGATAGGGTGCCAATTCTGCAGCACGTTTATAAAAAGGTAATGCTGCTTCAATTTTTCCAATTGCCTGAAAAGATGCTCCTATCCGATAGGCTGTCCAGGCATGTGTATTTGAATAAGATTTTTTATTCAGCAACTTCAACATATCAGGCATTGCCGAAGTCAGCTCAATAACTTTTGCAAAATCATTCTTCAGAAAATAAATCTGAACTAATTCATTAATGTTTTCTCTGAGAGAAACATTTCCTGCATCAGAAAAACAGTTTAGTGCAGAATCGAGCACACTTGTATCATAACCATATCTTTCAAAATAAGCTATAAAGGCTCTCCCCCTACTCTTCCTGTCGGCCGATGGATTGTTGACACAATAAATTCCTTTAAATACTTTATGTTCATGCTCTGTATTGTCTTTTGACGGAATACTAATTTTATGGTCGTGTATGCTGACGTGAGGAATATCTGATGTGCCGGAAAATGTCATGTGGCAGCTAATGCAGTTATCATTTGACTTACTGCGGACGGCCAACTTCTCAGTGCATAAACTATTTTCTGTATGATGACAATTTTTACATACTGCATTGAAATGGTCGTCATTAGTTTGCCGCACGCTGACATGCGGATTGTGGCAGGTTATACAGGTTAAAGCATTTTTTCCGGGCCTTAACTCAGAAGGCTGATGATTAACATGATTTTTATTTGCTGTTTCTATATAACATCTGCTTTGTTTAAGCCTTTCGGCATGTGATGCCATGATATGTGCATTACCGTTACCCTCATAAAGCGGAACAAACACATTCATCACATCACTCAGTTTCATACCGGGCTTAAAATCGAAAAATGATTTATCGCTGTTCAACACGGCATTACCCTGCAAATGACAGCGCATGCATACATCAAACTGCAGGTCAATAGATAATTTAGCAGGATTCACAATAGAAAAATCTATTGACTTAGCAGTATCAACTAAAATACCGGCCAGTTTTTGTTGAACATGGTATTCGCCCGGACCATGACAACGCTCGCAGTTGATGCCACTCTCTAATTTATTGTATTTATTTTCTGACCCCAAAACAAAATCCGGATAACTGTTATGACAACTCATACATTCCAAACCGATGATTCGTGAAAAACGTGTGTTGTTGCCATCTTCAAATCCGGGAGGCAAATGCCACTCACCTCTTTGCGTATAAAAAGTTGCCGGTGCCTGATTCAAGTAACCGTTGGTATTGATGATATGTGAGTTGGTATGTTGACCCGAACCAATAATAAAATTGATTACTTCATTTCGCTTATAAACGGTATCGCCATTTTCAAGTCTGAATTCAAGCAAGTGCAGTGAATCGTTTTGCCAAAATGGATGGTAATAGAAGTTTTTATACTTATCATAAATAACTGCATGACTAAATTTTGCTGATGTTTTTTGTTTGGAAGCAACATCAAATGATTTGCCCATTCCCGTTTGCATAAACGTATTGTAAATTTCGGCATGGCACGACCTGCAAGTTTCTTTACCCACATATTTTACCGTATCATTCAGGCTTGCATAGGATGAAAGCAATGGAAGCGTTTGTTTTTGTTGCGTAGTGCAAAAATTCAACAACAACACTATCATTAAGAGAACCGAAAAAGCAATGAGTTTTTGCTTCATAAACACAAACAAAAATCAAAAATCATTCGAAACAAAATTTAGTCAAATAAAAAATAAAAATCAGCAGCAATAAGCCATTAACAAACTTATTTATCAGCAATAATTTTCAAATGTGCAAGATGATGATTTCCATGCCATGCATAAAGTCCAACAGCACCTTTGAGGCTGTGTGTTTTTTGTTGAATGGGATGAAAAAAGGTTTTTTCAAATTCCTGTTCAGTCATATTATTGATAAGATTTATCCAGCGCTGATGCAATGCATGAAGCAGTTGAATAGAAATTATTGGCGATGATTGAGTCACATCAGGAAGGTTAGCCCATGCTTTTTCATCATAAGCTTTTATAGTAGGATTTTCTTCTGTCAGTGACCATTTGAAACGGATAAAACAATTCATGTGGCTATCAGCTAAATGATGCACCAACTGTAAGGCTGTCCACCCTTCCGGCCTGTAGGTCTGCGACCAATGATGTGCTTTAAAACCATCTGTCAATAGTTGCACCTTTGATGGTAAGGCGGCAATATCATTTTTCCAGCTACTGAACTGTTCAGAAGTGATGACTCCCGGAAGTTGAAACTTACCAATAGGATAACGCAGTTCTTCCATAATAATTCTTTTAAAAAATGTTTACAAAAGTCCGAAAAACACCTGAATAACTGTCCCACAATAAACGCTGTTAATACCCTAAAAAACCGGTTGTACGAAGGCTTAAAAAGTCTATTTTTGCCGCCCAATGGAAAACATCAGAAATTTTTGCATCATTGCTCACATTGACCATGGTAAAAGCACCTTGGCCGACCGATTACTGGAATATACCAACACCACCAATAAGTTTAACATGCAGGCGCAGGTGCTTGATGATATGGATTTGGAACGTGAACGGGGTATCACCATAAAAAGCCATGCCATTCAAATGGACTATACATTAGATGGAAAAAAATATGTATTGAATCTGATAGACACTCCCGGTCACGTTGACTTTTCGTATGAAGTATCGCGAAGCATAGCTGCCTGCGAAGGTGCTTTATTAATTGTAGATGCTGCACAGGGTATTCAGGCTCAAACTATCAGCAATCTTTATTTAGCGCTTGAACATGACCTGACTATTATCCCTGTTTTAAACAAAATTGACCTTCCAAGTGCAGAGCCTGAATTGGTGAAAGATCAGATAGTAGATTTGTTAGGATGCAGACGTGAAGAGATTATGGCTGCCAGTGGAAAAACCGGCATGGGTGTTCATGATATTTTACGTGAAATTGTGCATCGTATTCCTGCGCCAAAAGGAAACCCTAAAGCCCCTTTAAAAGCACTTATTTTCGACTCTGTGTTTAACTCCTTCAGAGGTATTATTGCGTACTATAAAATCATTGACGGGCAAATAAACTCAGGCGAATTGGTAAAATTTATGGCAACCGATACCTCGTACAATGCTGATGAAATAGGTGTACTGAAATTAGAAAAACTTCCAACCAAGACTTTAGGCACAGGTAATGTAGGTTATATCATATCGGGTATCAAAAATGCCAAAGAGGTAAAGGTGGGTGATACTATAACCTCAGTAGAAAATCCCTGCGAAGAAGCCATTTCAGGTTTTGAAGATGTAAAGCCCATGGTGTTTGCCGGTATTTATCCGGTTGACACTGATGAGTACGAAGAGTTGCGAACTTCTATGGAAAAGTTGCAGCTCAACGATGCCTCATTAGTATTTGAACCGGAGTCTTCAGCAGCGCTTGGCTTCGGATTCCGTTGCGGCTTTTTAGGAATGCTGCACATGGAAATTATTCAGGAAAGATTGGAGCGCGAGTTTAACATGACAGTGATTACAACCGTCCCTAACGTATCGTATGTTGCTTATCTTACTAATGGTGAAGTGTATGAAATCCACAACCCCAGTGATTTTCCTGACCCAAGCAAAATGGACAGGATTGAAGAACCATATATAAAAGCACAAATCATAACCAAGTCTGAATTTATTGGAGCTATTATGAGTTTGTGTATTGGCAAACGAGGTGTCATTACCGGTCAAAACTACTTAACCACTGACCGTGTGGAACTGATGTTTGAAATGCCATTGGCAGAAATTGTTTTCGATTTTTATGATAAGTTGAAATCGGTTTCCAAAGGATATGCTTCGTTCGACTATCATCCAATAGGCTACAAAACAAGCGATTTGGTAAAGCTAGACATCAGACTCAATAGCGAACCTGTCGATGCATTATCGGCACTTATCCATCGTGATCATTCTTACACTTTTGGTAAAAAGATTTGCGAAAAATTAAAAGAGCTGATTACACGTCAGCAATTCGAAATTATTATTCAGGCAAGTATTGGTGCTAAAATTATAGCTCGCGAAACTGTAAAAGCCATTCGTAAAGATGTTACTGCAAAATGTTATGGCGGTGACATTTCACGTAAGCGAAAACTTTTGGAAAAACAGAAAGAAGGCAAGAAGAGAATGCGACAGGTAGGCAGTGTTGAAATACCACAAAGTGCTTTTATGGCTGTATTGAAACTTGATTAAATTTTTAGTTAAACAAGAAGCCAAACAATATTTTCAGTAAAGTATTAAGTAAAATAATCAGGGAGTTTTTCTTTATCGCCTTTCTGAATGGTTTTTTTATCTGGCATAGTGCCAAAAACATAATCCCACAATGGGTTTGATACACTGAATGCAGAATTGTCTGAACGGTAGTGGTGCAGGCTGTGATGCTTCCATAGTATGCTCAAAAAATTATGAGGCTGCCTGTAACGATGCACTGCATAATGAATGATAAGATAAACTGAATAGCCACTTACAAATCCAGAGAACATAGCGATACCATAATTTCCAAATAACCATTTGTACAATAAAAAAAACAAAGCTGCCAGTGTAAGCGACATAAATGGTGGCATAGCTAAACGATCTTTATCTTTTGGGTAGTGATGATGCACACCGTGGATCTTATACTTCAGCAATTCCTGACCCGGTGTGTTGGCTTTGAAATGAAAAATAAACCGATGTATCAGATATTCAACAAGTGTAAATGCAAATAAGCCGGCAAGATAAAGTGCAACAATGCTGAGTATATTTATCTTTAAACTTAAATAACAATATAGCACAGTTGTTACTCCGACAACCAAAAATAAAATTACCGGAAAATAAAAAGTTGTACGTGTCAGTCTTTCAAGTAAACGGTTCTGAAATAATGTGGCAGAACCCTTGTTTGATATTTTCCTGTTCTCCATACACTATTGTTTTAAGCACCTACTCTTTCCTTGCTGCTTCTATATAGCCTATTATTCTGTAGGCAAGTTTTGCTAATGTATATTCTGATAAAATATTTCCTTTGGTGGGTGCACATTCAACAATATCGAAGCCGATAATGTTTTTCTCTTTGGCAGTTTTTTTAAGTAATGCCAATGTTTCATTCCAAAAAAGGCCATTGGGCTCTGCTGTTCCGACAGAAGGTATTACAGATGGATCAAAGCCATCTGCATCAATGGTCACATAAACATTTTCACTCAAATCTTTTACTGCTTTATCAATCCACTTGGCATCTTTTCTGATGTTATGTGCATAATAAGTATGTAGTCGCTTTGACTTCTTTATTAATTGTGCTTCTTCAATACACTGTGCTCTTATGCCTGCCTGAACAATATTTAAACCTAAGTCATAAATTCTTTTCATAACACTGGCATGAGAATAAATGTTGTTGTGATAAGATTCACGCAAATCGCTATGTGCATCAATCTGAAGAACTGAAACATTTTTGTACTTCTGAATATGTGCTTTAACAAAGCCTAAAGTTACCGTATGCTCTGCGCCAAGAGAAACCACAAATTTTTTATCATTCAGTAAGGCCAGCGTTTCTTTTTCAATATAGTCAACCGCTTTTTTATTGGTCTTATTTTTAAAATCGAGAGCTTTAAGTGTTGCAATGCCGCAAGTTTTATATGTTTCTGCATCCAACTCTTCGTCATACAGTTCCACATACTGCGAAGCTTTTACAATAGCTGCCGGCCCTTTGTCGGAGCCTGCCAGGTAGGAGCTTGTATGTTCATAAGGTACTTGCTGAATGACATATTTTGAAGCTGTATAGTTGTAATACTTTTCATCTTCAATACCTAAAAAATTATGTTTGGTTGATAGGGCTTTCATTTTTTAACCAAGCTTTTCTTTTACTAATTGCGCAGCTTCTTTCAACAAAATGGCAGAATAAACTTTTAGTCCCGACTTATCTATGATGGTCTTTGCTTCTTCGGCATTGGTACCTTGCAAACGAACAATAATCGGAACAGGAATTTGTCCAATATTATTATATGCATCAACAATTCCCTGTGCTACTCTGTCGCATCTTACAATACCCCCAAAAATATTTACCAATATTGCTTTTACGTTTGGGTCTTTCAGAATGATACGAAATGCCTGCTCTACTCGGGCAGCATTAGCTGTTCCTCCAATGTCGAGAAAGTTTGCCGGTTCGCCACCTGCTAATTTAATGATGTCCATAGTTGCCATGGCAAGACCAGCACCATTTACCATACAACCAACATTACCATCCAACTTCACATAATTCAGATCATGCTCGCTGGCTTCAACTTCTGTCGGGTCTTCTTCTGACTTATCGCGCATGGCAGCATAGTCAGCATGACGGAATAGCGCATTTTCATCGAGATTAACTTTAGCATCTACAGCAATAATCTTATTGTCAGATGTTTTTAATACAGGATTTATTTCAAACAGTGATGCATCGCAACTTTCATACGCCTTATATAATGCTGAAACAAAACGAACCATTTCTTTATAAGCATTTCCACTTAAACCAAGGTTGAATGCAATTTTTCTTGCCTGGAAAGGCTGAAGTCCTACAGCAGGATCAATTTCTTCTTTAAAAATTTTCTCAGGTGTTTTTGCAGCCACCTCTTCAATATCCATACCTCCTTCAGTGGAATACATGATAATATTTTTACCTGCCTGACGATTTAACAAAACACTCATATAAAACTCAGCGGTTTTGGCTTCACCGGGATAATAAACATCTTGTGCAATCAGCACCTTATGTACTTTTTTACCTTGTGGACCGGTTTGTGGTGTCACCAACTGCATGCCGATAATGGCATTGGCTTTTTCTTTTACTTCATCTATTGACTTAGCCAGTTTTACACCTCCGCCTTTGCCACGGCCACCTGCATGTATCTGAGCTTTAACTACCCAAAAGTTAGTTCCTGTTTGCTTTTGTAACTCCTGTGCTGCGGCTAATGCCTGATCGGCTGTTTCTGCTACAATGCCTTCCTGAATGGCTACACCAAAAGATTTTAAAATGGATTTACCCTGATATTCGTGAATGTTCATATGAAAATTTTCACAAAAATAAACTTAAACATCAAAATGATGCCTTGTTGTTGAAGAAAAAAATTTGAACTTAGAAATCAGCCGTTGTAGTTACTGACTAAAAAATAGATAAAAATCGCAATCAGGATTATGCTTAATCCCAACTCCTGAAGATAGCTCAAGTCTTTCCAGATAAAATTATCATCTAATCGCTTCATCCCCCAATGAATTGTGGTGTAAAGAAACAAAGTTTTATCTATTTTGCAAAATATTTTAACAATTAATAAAAAAACTTAATTGTGAATTTGCATGTCAGAGTATTTTTATACTTTTGAAACTTGTAAAATCACAAATATTCCTTAAAATCAAAAAGTAATGAAAAGACTGTTTACTACACTAAGTCTTGGATTAGCAACGATGATAGGCTTTGCCCAATCGAATTGTTATTTCTCAGAAGACATGGAAACAATTGACCTAGTTACATCAACTCCGGCTAATGCCTGGGTTCAAAACACACGTATTAGTGTGTCGGGTGTAGCCTGCGACTCTGCACAAGTACTCAACGGTACTGATGCAATTCTTGAAACCGATCCGATAGATTTAACCGGGTTTTTCTTTGTAAGCGTAACATTCCAGCACATTTGCCGGATTGACTTTTTTGACTGGGCCAATCCAGAAGTATCAATTGACGGTGGTGTGACCTGGACAACATTAACTCCTGCAGAATTTGATACCACATTAGTTGATTATACTGCTTATGCTGGTCAAGGATACTTCTCCTCTGCAACAACGTTGGATTGGGACCCGGGAGTACCGGGAACAATGCCCACCAACAGTATGTGGCACTTAGCACGTTTTAACCTCTCTCAATGGGGTGGCGTATCTGACTTCAGAATGCGTTTCCGACTATCTGACGTGAACGGTGGTGGTGCAGGTGGTTATCCCGGATGGTTTATTGATGATATCTGTATTCAGGCTGCTGTTTGTGAGTTAAATCCTCCTAACATAGCTTTTACTAGTGGCTATCCGCAAGGAACCATTTATAACCTTGGCCCTTACAATGTTCAGTCGCATATTACTGATGCTTCAGGAATTATGAGTGCAACATTAACTTATACCATAAATAATGGTACTCCTGTAAGTGTTCCAATGACTGATTTAGGAAATGGCGACTTTACCGGGCAAATTCCAGCCGTAAATGATGGTGACTCCATTTGTTACTCAATCACAGCATTGGATAACTCCGGTTGTGCAAACTCTGCTGTCTTTCCAACATCCGGATGTATAACATTTTATGCATCGCAAGGAATTACATTCCCGTTTTGTGACAACTTTGACTTACAAAACTTATGGACAGACTCTGTTGGTAATGCAAATTCCACACACTGGCAAAGAGGGCAATCCACAGTTTGGCCGGGCTCTGCACACTCTGCACCCAATATCTGGGAGGTTGGCTTAGACCAGCAATATGTTGGAAGTTGTATTTCTTATTTATATTCTCCAACATTCTCATTCATAGGAGTATTTAATGCGCAGATTGAGTTTTGGATAAATTCAAATTGTGAAAACTTTTGGGATGGTGCTCGTTTGGATTACTCAACAGATAATGGTCTAACATGGTCTGTACTTGGCACTAACAATACCACATTCCCAACAGGACAAAATTGGTATAATGATGATCAATTAAACTCCAGTCAGACCTATGCATGGACTGGCTCAAGTCAAGTAATTTCAGGGGCACCAGGCTGGTTTAAAGCTATGCATAAGCTAACTGTTTTAGACAACCAAACGAGTGTGATGTTCCGTTTTGTATTTACCTCAGATGCATCTGTTCAATTAGACGGATTTGCAATAGATGATGTATGTATTTTTGTTCCACCTCCACAAGATGCAGGTGTACAGATTATATCTCAACCTCCGGTTCAGGCACCTGCCGGATTGTGTATTCCGGTGGAAGTAACAATTACCAACTTCGGTAGCCAACCCATAACTTCTACTCCCGTAACTTATACATCAAGTACCGGAGCAACACAAACTGCAACATGGACAGGAAACCTTGCTCCCGGTGCTTCTACTGTATTTACTATTACACCTTGTTTAACCATACCGTCAGGTCCATTTACAGTGTGTGCATATACCTCATTACCTAATGACGGGTTACCGTTTAATGATACCACTTGTATCAGTAGCACCGGTATTCCTGTTCTTACTTTAACTTCGTGCGATGACTTTGAGAGCGGTAACGTTGGTTGGCTTTCAACACCAACAGGTGGAGCCAATGAATGGCAATTAGGTACTCCTGCATTTGGTGCAACTACAGGCGCCTATTCAGGAACTAATGCCTGGGATATTAACCTGAATACCGGTTATGTACAAAATGAAATTGATACTTTATATACGCCTATTTATGATATAACCGGATTATCTGCCAGTAACCTTACCATGTCATTCTTCAGTAATTACAGTACAGCAAATACAGATGGTTTCTGGGTAGAATATACTATTGATGGTACAAACTGGAGTATTTTAGGTACTATGGGTGACCCAAATGCTTCAAACTGGTACACTACTGCCAATCTTGACTTTACAAATAATCCTGCATTCAATAACAATTCAGGCGGCTGGAAAAAATCAACGTACTTCCTGAATAATCTCTTGATAACGAATCCAACAACTATTCGTTTCAGATTTGTTTTCTATGCAACTACATTTGGTACAGGTGGTGTTGGTGTGTCTCTTGACAATTTCTGTGTAAGCATTCCGTGCTCACCCGATGCCGGTGTAACAGCAGTAGGCTCTTATAATGCATCCATTGGAAACACGCTGATGCAAGGAAGTGCCGACTCGGTGCAAGTTACAATTCACAATTATGGTACTGCTGCGGTTACAAGTTTAAATATTGCTTATGCTATAAACGGTACTCCTGTGCTGCCACCATATGCTTGGACAGGTAACCTTGCTCCTAATGGTAATGCAACTATTATTCTACCGACTTCCTACACAACACCAGGCGGACAATATACAATTACTGCATGGACAGACTTAACAAGTGACTGTAATTCGGCTAATGATACCTTAGCAGGTGCAGCAGTTGGCGTTCCGGTAATTGTTGTTGACTTTAACAATTCTTATTGTGATGATTTTGAAAACGGAAACATTGGCTGGTCAACAAAAAATAATAGCACTACTCCGGGTTCTGACTGGCAATTCGGAACACCTACATTTGGTACAACTAACTCTGCATATAGCGGAGTAAACTGTTGGGATATTAACCTGAATAGTGTTTATGGGGCCAATGCCAACTCTGAACTTTATACTCCAATTTTTGATTTAAGTAATGCAGTAGATGCTACCATCAGTTTCTGGCAGAATGTTGCTTCAGAAAGCAATTGGGACGGAACACGTATGGAATATCGTATCGGTAATGGAGCCTGGACAATTCTCGGTACGCCATGCGACACATTAACGATGGGTCAGTTCAACTGGTACAACGATAACCAGTTAAACTCAAGTCAGCAATATGCATGGACTCAAGGAAATGCCTTATGTGCTTTACCTACAGGCTGGATTCGCAGCATGCGCAAACTTGAACCTATCTTCAACAATCAACCAATGGTTCAGTTCCGCTATATTTTCAATTCAGATGGTTCTGTTCAAACAAATGGCTATTCAATTGATGACTTCTGTGTAAATGTTCCTGTTCCATTAACTGTAACTCCGGTAGCTGTTTCAACTGCAAATCCTGGCCCTCCATTTATCTTCCCCGGTCAGAGCATGCCGTTTAAATCAAAGATTTATAATGATGGTACTTCTGCTGTAAACAACTTTGTTGCAACATTAAGTGTTGATGGAAATATTATCTCTAATGATACGGTTACATTAGCGACACCATTAAATCCAAACACCAATATGAATTATACATTTGTTAATGGTTGGATTGCTTCTCCCGGTTTCCACAATGTTTGCGTTTCTACTTATTATCCAAATCAATCGGCAGACTTAAAACCAATTGGTGACACCATCTGCTATTCTGTACAGGTGTTTGACTCTGCTACTGTTGGTGCAGGTTCTTCGTCCAAATGTTATGATTTTGAAAGTGGTTATCGCTGGGTAACATTAAATTCAACTTCTTATTCTGCAAATTCCAGCTGGGATTTAGGAACTTCAGTAAAACTAGGTGGCAATCATAGCCCTGTAAATTCGTGGTTTACAAGTCTTGCCGGTCAGTATCCGAATCGTGACACTTCTGCATTGTTCTCTCCTGTATTTACTTTAACCGGTGGATTGACATACAACATCAACTTCTGGCACAGTTTCATGACTGAAAGAAATGAAGATGGTGGAACATTTGAATACTCTACCAACTTAGGTGCTACCTGGATTCAATTAGGTGATGATCATGATCCAAACTGGATGAATACATACAGCATCACTGCATTAGGACCAGTACCGCCTGTACATCCCGGATGGTCAGGAAACAGCGGTGGCTGGGGTCAGGTAGGACATGATATTTGTTTACCAACTGCAGGGCAACAACAAGTTATCTTCAGATGGAGATTTAACTCTGACTTTAGTGTACGTGATGAAGGTTGGGCTATAGATGATGTTTGCTTAGAGGTGAAGAGCCCGATTACATTATGCACAACCGGTTTAACAGATTTAAACAACACGTTTGATATGATTCAGAATACACCAAATCCATTTAGTGATTATTCTGTAATTACTTTCAACCTATCAGACAATGGAAGCACGCAACTAGACATTGTAGATGTTACAGGCAAAGTGCTTATGACACCTGTTAACTCAAATCTTTCTGCCGGCACCTACAACATTACTGTAAGCGCAGAAAATCTGGCGAGTGGTGTTTATTTCTATGTATTGAAGCACAACGACCATCAGTTAGTTAAAAAGATGGTTATTGCTAAATAAGTTTTAATAAAGTTTAATCGAAAAGAGGCTGCCTCCAAAGGGCAGCCTCTTTTTTTTCTCTCATCGCACAGTGCAATTTTAATTTTTCATTTCTTTGCAGCCCATTCAACCAACAATCAGGGGATGTAGCTCAGTTGGCTAGAGCGCTTGCATGGCATGCAAGAGGTCGTGGGTTCGAGTCCCATCTTCTCCACAATAAAAAATTATCCCGCTAAATGCGGGATTTTCTATTTTTAGCAGTAATAAATATACTTTAAAGTTAAGTCTGTTCAAACTATCGCAGCCAATGATTTGTTTAATTTTGCAGTATGGAAGAAAAAGCTAAAGAGCGTTTGTATAAGAAGCCTGAATGGTTAAAAGTAAAACTACCTATTGGCGAAGAGTACAGAAAAGTTAGAGGCATTGTTGACAACAACAAACTACACACGATATGTGAAAGTGGCAATTGTCCAAATATGGGCGAATGTTGGGGAGCAGGTACAGCAACATTTATGATTCTTGGAAACATCTGTACACGTTCTTGCAAATTTTGTGCAGTAGCAACAGGAAAACCATTAGCAGTTGATAAAACAGAACCACAACGAATCGCAGAGTCTGTTAAATTAATGAAAGTAAAACATTGTGTAATCACCAGTGTTGACCGTGATGATTTAAAAGATGGTGGCTCTGAAATCTGGGCGGAGACCATCAGAAAAGTCAGAGAAATTTCGCAAGGCACAACAATGGAAACCTTAGTTCCTGACTTCGCTGGTAAATGGGAAAACCTTGAGCGTGTAATGCAAGAAAGACCTGAGATAATGTCACATAATCTGGAAACTGTCAGAAGACTTACAAAAGAAGTGCGTGTTCAGGCAAAATACGACAGAAGCCTTGAAGCACTTAAGCGCATTAACTCATTTGGGCTAAGAACAAAATCAGGTGTGATGCTTGGTCTTGGTGAAACACGCGAAGAGGTTTTAGAAACAATGAATGACTTATACCAAAACGGAGTTCATATTTTAACTTTAGGACAATACCTTCAACCAACTAAAGAACATTTGCCCATTGCAGAATTTGTTAGTCCTGCTGTTTTTAAAGAATATAAACAAATAGGCCTTGAAATGGGTTTTAAATACGTTGAAAGTGGGCCGTTAGTACGTTCCAGCTATCATGCAGAAAGACATTTAACTTTTGATGTTTAATTAGAATAAATTATGACACATGTTGCAATAAACGGCTTTGGAAGAATTGGCCGTACGGTTTTAAAAAAATTACTACAGAATAAAAATTTAATTATTGTTGGCATCAATGATTTAACAGATCCAAAAACGTTAGCCCATTTATTTAAATACGATAGTATCCATGGCAAGTTTGATGGAACTGTTTCTGCATCAGAAAAAGCAATCATCATCAACAACCAAACTATTCCTGTTTATGCTGAAAAAGATCCTGCCATGTTGCCTTGGAAAGAACTTCAGGTTGACGTAGTAATTGAATCAACAGGACGATTCACAAAAGCTGATTTAGCAAAAGCACATATAAAAGCAGGTGCACGAAAAGTAATAATTTCAGCACCGGGATCAGGAAATCTAAAATCTGTTGTATTGGGTGTCAATGAAAATATTCTTGACGGAAGCGAAGAAATTATTTCTAATGCAAGTTGTACAACAAACAATGCAGCACCAATGATAAAAATATTACAGGATAACTGGGGAGTAGAAAGTGCTTACATTACTACTGTGCATGCTTATACTGGCGATCAAAATATACATGATGCTCCGCATAAAGATTTACGCAGGGCACGTGCTGCTGCACAATCAATTATTCCAACCACAACAGGTGCCGCTAAAGCTGTAACTGAAATTTTTCCTGACCTTAAAGGTATGATTGGTGGCGCAGGAATCAGAGTGCCGGTAATAGATGGTTCAATAACAGATATCACTTGTATCCTTAAACACGATGCCACTGTTGAAGCTATAAATCAAAAGTTTTTGGAAGCATCACAGGGTAAAATGAAAGGTATAATTGAATATACCACTGACCCAATCGTATCGGTTGATATTATCGGCAATACACATTCCTGCATTTTTGATTCAGTACTCACATCTGTACTTGGGAAAATGGTAAAAGTTGTTGGCTGGTACGATAATGAAATGGGCTACAGCACACGTGTAGCTGAGTTGACAGCATTAGTTGGCAAGCACTAAACAATATGCATTTTGCATCAACTGTTCTTATGATAAGGCCAACTTCGTTTGGCTTTAACATAGAAACAAGCATGGACAATGTCTTTCAGAAACAAAATCACAGATTAAGCAATCAGCAAATACAGCTTCAAGCTGAAAAAGAAAGTAGCCTATTAAGGAAAAAGTTGATTGATAACAACATCAATGTGATTTATGCTTATGAAAATTGCGAAAGTGCCACACCTGATGCATTGTTTCCAAACAATTGGTTTAGCACACATGATAATGGTACTTTAGTGCTTTATCCTATGCTTGCCGCTAACAGAAGAAAAGAACGAAATGCTTCACTTATTAATTATTTAAAGAATTCTTTTCAAATTAAAGAGACTATAGACCTGACACAATCCGAAGATGAAAATAAGTTTTTAGAAGGTACTGGCAGCTTAGTGTTTGATCACAAGAATAAAACTTGCTTTGTTTCAATTTCGGAGCGAACCAATATTGAGTTGGCTACTAACATCAACAATAAATTAGCTTATCAAACAACAATACTGAATTATACTGATGAAAACAACATTCCGGTTTATCATACCAATGTATGCATGTGCATTGGTGATGGCTTTGTTATCATAGCAACAGATAATTTAAATTCAAAATCAGAACACACTACTCTATTTGAATATTTTGAAGCTAACAACCTGGATCCTGTCCTGTTATCATCAAAGCAAGTGCATTCTTTCTGTGGCAATGCTTTACAACTTCAAACCACCAATGGGCAACCTGTACTTGCAATGTCAAATACAGCCTTTAATGCATTTTCAACAGAACAAATAAAAACCATTGAAAAACATTCAGACATCTTACACACCCCGATTGATACAATTGAACAAATTGGCGGTGGCAGTGTGCGTTGTATGCTGGCAGAAATTTTCCTTAAACCTAAAAACTCATTTTAACGTGACTTGTAGTATCGCTGCAAGTTCAAAACACAATCGTTCAGCATCTTTGCATCAGGCTTAACATTCAATTCATTCAATCGCATGTCTGTAACAGTCATTGAGCCATTAAAATTAACTGTATTAATCTGATTCTTTTGTAAATCTATAAATGCAAAATGCTCCTTACTTCCGGCAACAAAAACCCGTTGTGCTGTTGTATCAAACAAATTTCTACCGAATGAATAATCTGAAAATAAATTTCTGCACTTTAATACATCATGCATAAGCGTAGGAACTAAGTCATAATGTGATGTAAACCTACTGACTGTTTCCGCAGTTTTTCCCGGCCATGAAATTATGCAAGGAACCTGAAGTTGATATTTGGAAAAGTTACTGGTATGCCCCCAATAATTCTTTTTGTTTTCATTAAACTCTTGCCCATGATCGGACGTAATTACAACAATTGTATTCTCCAACAATTTCTTTTCTTCCAGTTTAGACAACACTTTTTGTATCAATGAGTCGCAATACCAAACTGTATTTTTATAACTGTTATAAAATGGAACAGGATTAAAATCATTGTTGAGTACTGTATGATCTACATTTTCCCAATAGGGTTTAAAGGGATGAGGCAACCAGTATGGCAGATTGTAATTGTGTGGTGAGTCATAAAACAAAAAACCAAAAAATGGTTTTTGAAAATCAGATGTATTCATCCATTGAATAAACTCTTTGGTTATGTTTTCATCACGTTCCGTAAAATTTTTTCCGGGGGTGTGTGTACGCAAGTTATTAATTTTGGAAAAAACAGTCTTATCAAACTCAGGGCTTACCAAGGCTGCACTTGCAAGAATCTTCATTTCGTAATTTCTTTTCTGTAATTCATCCAGAAATACAGGACTGATTCTGTTAATCAGAAAATCTTCCCAATATAAAGAAGGTATTCCGTAAAACATAGAAAAGATGCCACCACGCGTACCATTGCTGCCGCTATAATGTCGGTTAAACAAAATCTTCCCTTGAGAAAAACGATAAATATTAGGTGTTACTTCATGATTAAAAGTTTCAAACTGCCATGCATCCATTAAAATAAATAAAATATTAGGATAATTAGTTGCAGTATCAAATGTTAGCGGCTCTAATGGATACTGAATTGCCTTATCCTCTCCATCTTGCAAATTTTCCCATTCTTGTTTTTGCTTCATGTCTGCAACTCCAAGTGTACTGAGAAGTTTATTGGCGCGTAATGGAAAATACAATGGGAAATAAAGTGATGCTTGTTGAATTGAGCGATAGGAAGTTGCATAAGCCCATGCATGAAGCAGATGACTGCCAATTAAAAGACCTGCCAACAGATATGCAATTTGTTTTCCTCCTCTCAGCTTTTTTCTTTCAAACAAACTCCAAATAATTCGTGTAAGTAGATAAACAATTGCCGTAAGCAAAACCACAAATGCAGCTACCTTTAAGTACATTACCAAATCAAAAACAAAGATTTCTGAAAAAGCTCCTCCAAAAACCATATCCAAAACAAAGCCATTGATATGAAACCTGTAGAGGTCATAGATAAAAGTGTCTAATATGAGTACTAGTAAAGAAACTGATCCAATTACTACAGCATACCAAATTAGAACTTGCCTTTTCTTACAAAGTAATGCCACAGGAACAAACAGTAAGCCATAAATTAAAAATGACAAGGCAGAAAAATGACTAAGTATAGTTGCAGTCAGATATATTATAGTTAACCAATCGCCACCTGTTGATACATATTTTAAATAACGAAACGACACAACTATTGCAAGAATTGAAATAGCCAGAAAGAACCATGCACCAAATTGTAAAGCATTAAATTTTTTCATGATAAAAATTCTTATGCTTCAAATTTCTTTAAAGAAAGTTTGCTTCCATCCCATTCTGCATAAGTAAAATAGGAAAGCCAATCACCTA
>WBZM01000353.1_pt1 | contig 27892 bp, 19 predicted proteins | sample 5204271 | NCBI WGS metagenome assembly WBZM01 (sample SAMN12344346, study PRJNA552823) | activated sludge metagenome | biome: Activated sludge suspended growth; feature: Nitrification reactor; material: Wastewater; isolation source: activated sludge from nitrification reactor of wastewater... | reverse complement strand
GTTCGGGGCCGCCGTAGGCGGCCCCGAACTCACAAGTTGTTTTTTACACGTTCATTAAATTGATAGGTAGAATTGGCGTTTGCATTGGTGCACAAGCTTTGTCCAACCATATCAACTGTTTTTCGTGCTACGATAAAAACGCTTCTTTCGTTCCGCTGAGTCCTTCTGAATTTGGGCAAAACCATGTGCGCAGTGTAGCCCTACCCAAGTTTTTCCCCACAAACGTAAAAAACAAACGGCCAATGCCCAACAGTACAGTCGGGCATTGGCCTATTATTTATTGAAAAATGCCATAAAAAGCCGGATTGCGCACGTCAGGCATCGGTTTTCACTTCCTTGGCATAGGATATCACCAGCCCAGAACCATCCTCTTTGAGGTCGGCTTCGAGTGCGGTACCTTCTGCAACGCTTTCGTTCAGCAGGAATTCTGCCAAGGGGTCTTCGATGTACTTCTGTATGGCACGGTTCAGCGGTCTTGCACCAAACTGCGGGTCGAAGCCTTTCTCAGCCACAAAATCCTTTGCTTTCTCGGTAAGCGTCAGCTTGTAACCCAAGCTTTCTAACCGTTTGAACACATCCTTGAGTGTAATGTCGATTATCTTGAAAATCTCCTCACGTTGTAGGCTGTTGAAGATGACGACATCGTCAATACGGTTCAGGAACTCCGGCGAAAACGTCTTTTTCAAGGCGTCCCGAATGACAGTCTTGGCGTGGTCTTCGGCAGCTTCTACCCTGGCTTTTGTGGCGAAGCCAACACCCTGACCGAAATCCTTTAATTGGCGTACGCCAATATTGGAGGTCATGATAATGATAGTGTTCTTGAAGTCCACCTTACGCCCCAAACTATCGGTCAATTGGCCATCGTCGAGTACTTGCAATAGGATGTTATAGACATCAGGGTGGGCCTTCTCGATTTCATCCAACAGCACTACGCTGTAAGGTTTGCGGCGCACCCGCTCTGTCAATTGGCCACCTTCTTCATAACCCACATAGCCCGGAGGCGCACCGATGAGGCGGCTGATGGAAAACTTCTCCATGTACTCGCTCATGTCAATGCGGATGAGTGCATCGTCGGAGTCGAACAAGTAGCGGGCCAACGACTTGGCCAACTCCGTTTTGCCGACCCCCGTGGGACCAAGGAAAATAAAGGAGCCAATGGGCTTCTTCGGGTCTTTCAAGCCCACTCGGTTGCGCTGGATGGCCTTCACGATTTTCTTGACGGCATCATCTTGCCCGATGATGAGCTTCTTGATGTCGTCGGTCATGTTCACGAGCTTCTTGCTCTCGCTCTGTGCCACCCGCTTCACGGGGATACCGGTCATCATGGACACCACTTCTGCAATGTCCTCTTCGTCAACGGGATAGCGCTTGGTCTTGCTTTCTTCCTCCCATTGCATTTTCGCAAAATCGAGCTGGCGGAGCAGCTTGCTTTCCTCGTCACGAAGGTCGGCGGCACGTTCGTACTGCTGGTTCTTCACCGCTTGGTTCTTCTGCTCCTTTATTTGCTCAATTTTCTTTTCGTATTCCTCAATGTGCTTGGGCACATGGATGTTCTTCAGGTGAACCCTGGCACCCACCTCGTCCATCACGTCAATGGCCTTGTCTGGCAGGAAGCGGTCGCTCATGTAGCGGTCGCTGAGGCGTACGCATGCCTTGACGGCATCGTCGGAGTAGATGACGTTGTGGAACTCTTCGTACTTCTCCTTGATGTTATTGAGGATGTGGATGGTGTCATCGGCGGATGGCGGGTCAACCACTACCCTTTGGAAACGGCGGTCGAGCGCCCCGTCCTTTTCGATGTACTGGCGGTACTCGTCCAAAGTCGAAGCACCTATGCATTGGAGTTCGCCACGGGCAAGGGCGGGCTTGAAAATATTGGAAGCATCGAGCGACCCAGTTGCACCACCGGCACCCACTATCGTATGGATTTCGTCAATGAAAAGGATGACATCCCTCGACTTCTCCAACTCATTCATAATGGCCTTCATGCGCTCCTCGAACTGGCCCCGGTACTTCGTGCCGGCCACCATCGCTGCCATGTCGAGCATCACGATGCGCTTGTTGAACAGGGTACGGGGCACTTTTTTCTGGAAAATGCGCAGTGCCAAGCCTTCCACGATGGCAGTTTTGCCAACGCCCGGCTCACCTATAAGAATAGGGTTGTTCTTTTTGCGGCGGCTGAGAATTTGGGAAACCCGTTCTATCTCGCTCTCCCGCCCAATAATTGGGTCGAGTTTGCCCTCCTCTGCATGGCGGGTCACGTCACGGCCAAAATTATCGAGGACCGGGGTGCGGGATTTCTGTTGGCCCTTGCGCTGCTGCTGTTGGTAGCGTGCGTTCTCGTCATCCTCGTAGCTCGATTCGTCATCGGGTGGAGGTGGGCCGTTATAGACTTCTGGCGATTCGGTCATGCCTTGCTCTTGGCGCACATATTCCAATTCCGTACGGAAGATTTCGTAATCAATGTCGAAATGATTCAAGATGCGGGAGGCCGGGTTGTCCTTGTGCTTCAGGATGGAAAGCACGAGGTGTTCAGGCGACACCTCCTCGCTTTTGTTGGCCTTGGCCTCCAGAAAAGTCACTTTCAGCACTTTTTCCGCTTGCTTGTTGAGCGGGAGGTTGCCGATGTGGATGGTGGAATTGGCGGATGGGCGGCGGGGCACGGTTTCTTCTATGATCTGCTGGAGTTCCACAGGATCAACGTCAAGGGAATCCAAAGTCTTGAATGCTAAAGTGTCGGCCTCCCTGATCAGCCCGAGCAGCAGGTGCTCAGTGCCGATAAAATCCTGTCCGAGCCGCAAAGCTTCGTCGCGGCTGGCAGAGATTATTTTTTTTACTTTGTTTGAAAATTTCTTGTCGTTCATGTCAATTGAATCGGTGAAATTTTGACTGTTCATTGGGGAATTGAAGCAATGTTAAGATGATTTGCAGAAAGTTCAAAACAGCCCTAAAAAAACTTGCCCATTTCGTCATTGGCTAACCGTTTTTTGGGACAGGAATGCGCCTCCGCTTCATTGGCCTCAAAACTCGCTCATTTTTCAGTAAAAAAACAATGCCAGCATTTTTTGAGTACATAGATTTTAGTTTTAAAATATTGGGAATAGCAGTTCATGTGAAATAAAATTGCATCTACTGCTCTTGCTGCATTGTCATTTTTGCCGTGGCTGGGGGTTGCCTCCACCAACGCTTGGCAAAGTTCGGCAAATAAACGTTTCACCCCAACCTTAGTTTGATGGGCCAGGGTGCGAGAACATATTGCAACCGCAAAGCATGCGTTTTGCTCAAACTTGTTATTTGTTGTAAAATATTGATAGTCAATTTTTTATGTCGTACAAACAAATACCCCTTTTCAAAGAGAACTGCATTGCCAAAGGCAAAAAAAAATGCAAAATGAATCCCGACAAACCAGCATTTGAAATATTGCGATAGAAAATGGTAACTTAGCGCCCTATTTCAAGGATGGCCCTTCATTTGGCTATCCATCTCAAGCGCAATACCGAAGCATGAAATATTCGATTGAAAAGCAAGAGCGCTATGCAGTGCTCCACCTCCACGATGAAAACCTCAACTCCGTTGTAGCTCCCAACCTGAAGTCGGAGTTGGTCATAATTTCAAATGAGGGCGTGCCCAACCTCATCCTCGACCTTTCAGAAGTGAAATATGTGGACTCTTCTGGCCTTAGTGCCATCCTCACTGCCAACCGCCTTTGGAAGAGCATGGGATGCTTCGTGCTCACTGGCATCAAGCACGACACCGTCCGCAAATTGATAGAAATATCAAGGCTCGACTCCGTGTTGACCATCTTGCCCACCCTGGAGGAATCCAAGGACTATGTCATCCTAGAAGACATCGAACGGACGCTGAGCGCAGAGCGCCTATGAGGTTTGCCCTGACGATTTTGGGGGTCAATGCCGCAACGCCCGCATTTGGGCGTTTCCCAACTTCGCAGGTGCTCCAGATAGACAATTACTACTTCCTGCTTGACTGTGGTGAGGGCGCCCAGATGCGGATGAGCGATTTCGACATCCCTCGCCACAAAATCCAACAAATCTTCATCAGCCACCTTCATGGCGACCATGTGTTCGGTTTGCCCGGCCTGCTGTTTTCCTACGACTTAAACGGGCGGCAGACCCCGCTTGACATCTACTCTCCCGCTGGTCTGGAGGCCATGATTGCTGCGCAACTGAGGCCCGGCGGCCAGCTGTCCTACCCCCTCCGTTTCCACGTTGTGGATACCCATGCGCCAAGTTTCGTTTTTGAAAACAAATCGGCAACCGTGGAGGCCGTGCCGCTCAAGCATGGCATACCGACCGTGGGCTACATCTTCAGGGAGAAGCCCCGCCCGCTGAACATCCGCCCCGAAAAAATTGCGGAGCACCAACTGACCATACCACAGATTAAAGCTGCCAAAGCAGGCGGCGATGTTCTTTTGGAAAATGGCCTTTTGCTCCGCAACGGAGAACTCACCTTGCCGCCCGCCCCGTTGCGCTCCTATGCCTTCTTCACCGACACAATGACAGATGATTCCGTGTTGCCCCATATACAAGGGGTGAACATGCTCTACCACGACACCACCTTCTGCGATGACTTTGCCGAGAACGCCGCCCTGACCATGCATAGCACTGCCCGCCAAGCCGCTGAACTGGCCCGAAAGGCCGGGGTCGGCCAATTGGTTTGCGGACATTACTCGTCGAGGTACAGGGAGCTTGAGCGGTTTTTGGAAGAAGCGGGGGAGGTGTTTGGAAAGGTGGTATTGGGCGAAGAAGGGAAGGTATATGAGGTATGAAGGTATGTGAAAACAGGAAACGGCCCGCCCTGACTTGGGCGGGCCGTTTCCTGTTAGAATGCTTTTACCCTCATGCCGCAGCGGGCAGTGTCAGCAGCGGGATTTTAACCTCGCCAGCCACTTGCTTCGTGATGCTGCGGTCGAATATGCGCTCGAAGAAGCCCCGCTCGTGGACGAACATCACCAGCGCCGTCTCCTTCATGCCTTCGCTGTAGTTGACGAGGTCTTGGTACAGCGGCGTCTCCGGCGGCGACTTAACCACCCTAAACGGGAATGGGGTTGCAGGCTTGGCAGTGGCCAAGTTGGGTAGTGAGGTCATGTAGAGCAGTTCAGTTCCGGCGTCGAGCCATTTCGACCAGCTAAGGAGCGACCTGTTCATGGTAGGTATCTGCTCAGGCGTCAAACAGACTTTCAGCTTGTGCAGCGGTGTGGCCTTCCAGTCGGGCGGTATGGCCAAGATGGGCAGTTTGGCTTCGCCAATCAATTTGAGGGTGCTGCTGCCGAATATTTTGTCGGCAAGCCTATCGAGACCAGTGGTGGCCATGACCACGAGCTTGGCCTTCGCTGCCTTGAACCGTTTTTGTAAGGCGTCCATGAAATCGTTGCCGTAAAGCACCTTCACCCGCCAGCGAACCATTGGGCTGATGCCCAATGCCCTTATCCGGCCCTGCACTACGTCCTTGAGTTTGTCCTCTTCCATTATTTGGTCTTGCAAAATGCGCTTGCGGATGGCCGAGTACTCGGCAGCAGGCGTCATCTCCACGACGTGCAGTAGTTCCACTTCATCGTCGTGCGGCAGGGCCAATAGCAGAGCTTGGTCGAGCGCCCGTTCGGCAAGTTCGGAATAGTCGGTTGGAACAATAATACGTGCCATAATTTCGAGTTTTAATGGTCGTTGCTGGTGCGATGCAATAATGTACGTTGTCCCAGTAAAACCAAGGCAAAATAGCATGGAAAATAATTTTTTAAGACTATTTATTATCAGTGTTTAAATTGATTTTAATCAAGTATATAAAACCTCAATCCAGCACTTTCGGACATCCACGGTTATCGCTGTTGATTGATTTTACTCACCCTGCCATTATGATGTAACTCAGCACCTGCCGTTTGCTTTTTAGCCATTTTTGTTTATTCAAAAATTATTTCCTAATTAAAAACATATAGCCATGACACTGCAAGATGAACTGCTGGACATCGGCAAAGAAAGGCTCACCCAGATGAAAGTGCTGCTGGACGAAATGCAGGTCCAGATGGCGCTGGGCAAGGCCGAGGCCAAGGACATATTCGACAGGGAACGCAAGAGCTTCCTGCAATTCATGTCCGATGAGAAAAACGTGTTGCGCCGCACGGGCGAGGCTGCCACCAAGCACCGTGAGGCATTGATGGAGAAATTCAACGCACTGGATTCCCGCCTTGCAAAGGCCCCTGCCGAAAACAAGCGGCAGTATGACGTGCAGAAAAGGGAGACGCTCCATGCTGTTTACAACCTCGAACTGGCCATAAAAGAGGCCTTCGGAGATGTGGGCATGGCACTGCAGGCCAAGTTGAATGCCTTCCGCAACAAGTTGGACGACTTCCGCATCAAGCTGGCACTCGGCGAGTTTGAGGAAGAGGGCACGTTGGAAGCCATGAAGCCCGAACTGGTGAACGCCATTGCGGACATCCGGGAACGCCTGAAAAAAGAGGTCGGGGCAAGCGAAAAAATTGACTCGTTCGCCAACGAGATTTCGACCTCGTTCGATCATATGAAGAAGGCATTTACCAACTTGTTATCGTAACCAGTTGAATTGGTTAAATTGGTAGAATTGGTTAAATTAGTTAGGCACGCCCCAACCACTTTAACCAATTCAACCAGTTCAACCAATTTCCAAATTCCAAAACCCACCTCTCATGTCGGCCACCACCTCACATAAGCCCACCCTTATCGGGCGGTATGAAAAGGTCATTGGCGTACTCGTCAAGTACGGCTTTGCGGATGTGGCCATGCACCCACCGTTCAACCGTTTCGTGCCGAAATGGAAGCGGCTGATACCCAAGCACGACGGCCTGCCCGTCACCGAGTTCACCCGCTATGAACGGATGCGCATGGTGTGCGAGGAGCTTGGCACCACCTTCATCAAGTTTGCCCAGATAGCCAGCAACCGCCCCGACATACTGCCAGAAGAATTGGTGGAGGAATTGCAAAAATTCCAAGACCAAGCCCTGCCCGTGCCCGTGGACGACATCCGGGCCACATTGGAGCAGGAACTGGGCGATAAACTGGCCAAATCTTTCGAATTCATTGATTATCAGCCCATTGCATCAGCTTCCATGGCGCAGGTACACCGGGCAAGACTGGTGGGAGGGCAAGAGGTGGTGCTGAAGGTGCAGCGCCCCGGCACAGGCGACACGGTGGAACTCGACATTCAAATCCTTAAAAGCCTCGCCCGCTTCGTGGAAGACCGCTTCGATAAATTCGATGCTTACCAGCCGATGGAATTGGTTAAAATGTTCGAGACAAGCATTCAAAAAGAACTTGACTTTACTTTGGAAGCAGGCAATATGCGCCGTTTCGAGGAGCAGTTCAGGGGCAACCCCGACATTTACGTGCCGACCGTTTACACCGAGCTTTGTACTGAGAAAGTGCTTTGCATGGAATATATTGACGGCCTGAAATGCACCGACTTGGCTGCTTTGCAACGCATCGGCATGAGCGGGCCGGAACTGGCCTTGAAGGGCATCAACCTCTATTTCGAGCAGGTGTTCGACCACGGCTTCTTCCACGCAGACCCCCACCCCGGCAACATCTTCGTGCTGCCCGACCAACGGGTCTGCTTCATTGACTACGGCATGATGGGCACGGTGATGGAAACAGACCGGGAGCTGTTGGCCGACCTGCTGCTGGCCGTGCACGACCACGATACCGAGGGGCTAAAGCAGGCGCTTTTGCAATTCAGTTGGGACGAGGAAAAAATTGACCAAAAAAGCCTCGAATACGACATCAACGAGTTCTTCCAGAACTACTCCAATATTGGCCTCTCCGACATTGACAGCAACGAGGTGATGGCCGCCCTCAACTCGCTGTTCTTCGATTATAAAATAAGGGTGCCCTCCAACCTGTTGCTGCTGCTAAAGGCCCTTGTCATCATTGAAGGCGTGGGCCTCATGCTCGACCCTAAGTACAATATCATCGAGAACATCCACCCTTACGTTTCGAGGTTGTTGCGCCGCAAATACAGCCCCGTGAAGCTGTCCAAGCGGATGGCCCGAACGCTTGGCGAGCTTTCCAAGTTGGCCACTTCGTTGCCGGAGGATATGGAGGAGGTTATCGAAAAAATAAAGCGGGGCAAGCTGCACATCGAGTTCGAGCACCGGGGACTGGAGCCGCTCGACTCGGCATTGGATGTGGCCTCCAAGCGGATTTCGTTTGGGCTTGTTCTGGGGGCGCTCATACTTGGCTCGGCATTGCTGGTCATTGCGGATGTGCCACCGCATTATAAAAACATACCGATGGTGGGCGTAATTGGCTTTATCGTGGCTGGCCTGTTTGGGCTGCGCTGGATGGCTTCTATTTGGCGGCAGGGGAGGTTTTAGATAATGATGAATGGTGAATCGCAGGACATCAGAAGCCCTTTTCCGGCAACAGGCTCGTAATAAATTCCCAAGTATCTTCCAGCGGCAGTATCTCGATGTCGTAGGACTGGTCGGTGATGTCTATGGGGGAAGAGGATAGGTCAGCCAGCAGTTTTTCGCCGTGCTTGATGGTTTGCTTTTGCCGGAAGTTCTGCTTTTCCATTTCCATGACCATCCGAATGAAACAATTACTTCGGAAATTGTTGTCACGGTCGAGGTAGCGTGACTTGTATTTGGAGAGCGCTTCTACCCGGTCCATCACCACATCGAATTTTTTATCGAGCAAGGCAACCGCCAACTGCACTACGATGATGGGTACATTCATACCCCGTTTGTCTTTAGAAAATTCCGGCACCTCGTTGAGGAACCTGGAGGCTTTGAATACCTTCATTTCCTTCGTGTCAGCCTTGATTTGCCCTGCTCCTTTCAAGAACCAAAGCCATGCCTCGAAGATTTTCCAGGTTTCCTGCCAATGTACCGGGATTTTGGCGAAGCCCTTGTGACTGGTGGCCTTTTGGAAGACCTCCCATGCCTCCTCATAGTGCTTGGTGTGGAAGCAAAGAGTCATGTTGAGTTCGAGGGTTTTGAACCAGTTTTGGCGGCCTTCTTGTATAATGCTGAAGCACCTTTCAATACCGGCTTGGGCTTCTTCGTAGCGTTTTAGTTGGGTGCAACTGGCGATGAGTTGAAGTGAGACGCCCGATACTGCTGTAATGTCCAAAATGGGGGACTTGTCCAATTCGGTTAGGGCTTCTTTGCATAGTTGAACGGTTGTTTTATAGTCGTTTTCACTCATATACTTAGCTATCTTGAGCATATAACTATTGTAAATAAGCTTTCTTGAAGTACGCACAGAAGGCAACGCTTCGATTTCATGGATGTATTGTTTTGCAATTGAAGCAATGAATTTTTTTGTGGACTTGTCTCTAACGTAATAGGAAGAAATATCCCAGAAGCGCGCTACTGCCCTTGTTTCTTTAATGTAGAGGTTTGACAGGTCTGTAAATATTTCATTATAATACATGAATTTAATTCTATTACCATGATTTCGTGCGTAATAATTTGCCAGCCTATCACAAAGCATGATGCTAAGTTGGGTAAACTCATATTCCAAGGTGGTCGCAAGAAGTTTTTCAGCCATTTTGATTGAAACTGATTTTGCCTGTCTCATCCCCAAGATTTCAATAGCAATCACCTCTCTTGCACACAAGAAATAGGTTTGCTGAATATCAGAATATTTGTTGGTTTTGGTGTCAATGAAGAAAAGCGTGTTCACAAGCCTTTCCTTTAGAACGTGCTTCAGTTTATGGTAAGCACCTCGATTTCCTTCTTCCCCGTAGAGCATGGCAAATGCATCCTCGTCGGAGGCCACTTTGCCCTGCTGAATAGCGTCATATAGCTTCTGCAATTTTGTGCCATTATCATTGGGGTTTCCGATGACTTCAATTTTTTTCACCTTGTTGGCGGTTACTACCTCTATGAGTTCCTTTAGGTATTCCATTTGTTCTTGTTTTGTTTGGACAGTCCTGCTGCCTTAGGTTTGCCTTTTATTGAGCATTGTTTCTAAGTTTCTTGCCCTGCCCTGTGCGCCTTTCTTTTACCTTCTGCCATATTTCTTGCTGTACAGAACAAGCAACATTCTTTTGAGGTGTGAAAGTATTGCCAAAAACATGGATTGCCAAAGATTTTCTGTCGTTGTGTTGATTTGAAGGTGATTTTTCGGTAAAATCAGGCCATATGCTCCCAATTCAACAACACTTTGAGGTAAGGGTGTTGGGTGTATTCCGTATCTTAAAAATGTGATAATCAATTTGTTATGAACAGATTTGCTTTGTATCATGGCGCTTTATTGGGTAAGAAACCTCGCCGAACTGTCCATGACCGGGGTGTTGGATAGGCATAGCTTTGTCCCATCATTTTTAATAAATCTCTCTTAACTTTTAAAACACAACGCTCTATGACTTATTTATTCTTCTCTCTTATTTTGAACATGTTCCTCTCTAATATGACAATGACAGATTTCAATAGCCTGTCGGATTCCGAAAGGGCTGGTATAATAATCGTTGATGACGAAGTGAATTAAGAACGAGAATATCTTCTCGAATCCTGAATCAGGCGTCAAATTGTGCCAAGCAAACAAATCCTAATGCGCCAACACTTCCCGAAAAGTTCGGGATCCCAAACTCAACGCAACTGCCCGCAACCAACGCCCTCCGTAGGCAAAATGACTAAGCAACACGCTAGCAAAAAGACAGCGGATTGCGGCAGTTGTGCTTGGGTTTGTTAGTGGATTGAGTAAGAATCGTGAAGATTTTTTTGAGCGATTAACGGAGGTTATCCGAGCAAATACATATATTATTGGTCGAATCTTCATTTGTTTCTCAAAATAATTGGGGTAAGAATCACCGCTCAACTGTCCGTGACAACCGACAAAATACGCTGCATCTTTGTAACATCAAAACGAAGCGGGGCCAAAAGCAGCTCTACAGCAAAAAGCGGAAGAATGCCTTCAAAATCCTTCAAGGTTATTCGGTAAGAAATGCTGGACAAAATTAAAGGTTAACGGAATTGAAATGGTTGTTTTTACAGTATTCTCAAAAAGGGTTAGTCAACCCATTTTTGAAAAAATGGGGTAAGAACTATCGCTCAACTGTCCTTGAAAAGAGGTCTTGCTACCCCCAACTTTGCAATACAAAAACAATGGATGGATAGCGAGGCGGTTTTGGATTGCCGCCCATGTTCAGCCAACGAAAACTGACCAACGATGGGAACATTTACCATATTCCAATCCAAAGAAAGTGAAATGAAATCTGAGTTTTACATACCTGAATCCGCTCTAAAGTTGAACGAAGCACAACGGACTGTTACGGTGGAAGTGGTGTTTGGCATGCCAGCCAAAGACTGCCTCTATCACGGCATCTGCAAGATTGAGCCGGCCACCACCCCCCAACCGGGCATAAATGGCCAAGTCAAACCGAGCACGCTTACAAAGGTGGTAGTGTCGGCCACTTCTACCGGACAGTTGGTTTTCAGGTTTTACAAAGACACAATGCTGCGGGGCAAAGCCAGCAGGCATTTCGGAAGCGGCTTCTTCATTGTGTTGGAAGAAATCAAGACGCCCGAATGGATGAACGAGGCGCTCGATATACACGGATACAATATCAGTAAAGGTATATACAAGGTTAACGAAGATGAGGCCTGGTACGAAGTGGCCTTTAACTGAACACGCTCATAAATATGGATTGCAGGATTGTTGTATTGCTTTATTGTTGGTGGCTTGTGCGCTCTCAAATAATTCAGACCACTCAACAATTGAACAATACAGCAATTCAGCAATCCTAACCATGCTCTTTTACACGCTCTACATCAAAAAATATTCTCTCTTTAAATCGCTCTCTATGCTTATTGTCAACTTTTAAAACACGTTTTATGAAAACATGTACTCCCCTTGCGGCTGGGCGATTGACTTGCCCAGCCGCCGCACAGCGGCTTGTGTTGATTGGCATCAAACCGTGTCCACCTTGAAGGTTATTTGTCGGTTAATTATGGCTGACAATATAGATATGCCTTGGTGTAGTGCCATGGCAAAGGCGGTAGCTGAAAAGCCTTGAATAGAGTAAGCGTTATGTCAATTTTTAAAACAATTTTATGAAAAATATTTTCAATTTACCAAAAGCAAAATTTCTATTGGTTCTGTTGGCTTTGCTAGTAGGCTACCAGTATGGTAATTCACAAGGTGAAGGTAGCGTAAGCAATCGAGGGGGGATATTGGTGTTTGCCAATCAAGCTGCCTTCGACAATACCCTTACTGACCTTGAGAGGCAAATGAGTAACTATGCTGTGCAAACCACAGAAAGTGATGAATGCTCTACAATGGAGCAGCCTTTGGCAAGTTTTGCAAACAACCTTGGACACAATTCTTTGAGAGCAAAGGAGTTGAGCGACGAATGCGGTTATCTCGACGCAGGAGGAGACCCTAAATCGTACAATGGAAGTTGGATAATAGACAACGTATTACAGACTTTGCTTAATCAGAACAATACCCTCCAGATTGGAACGGATATTTATTGGTTGAAAAACGAGGAAGTGATTTATCAAATCTTAAATGCAGACCTTGTCAGTTACAATGATCTTCTAAATGGCCGGCAGCCCACTAATGAAAGAAACGTGAAGAAAATAGTTCTGGGGCCAGAATCTTGTAACCCGCAATTTACGTTCACGGGTTTTGGAAGCAACACAACATCCGGTACATTTACATACTCAGGCACTCCTGCAGCTGGAACAGGAGTCACGATTAGCTGGACATTTGGCGATGGGACTTCCTCTACCCAAACCAATCCGTCAAAAACTTATAGCGACGAAGGCACATATAATGTTTGCGTGACTGTTAAATCAACCAAAGATTCATGTGAACAACAGTTTTGTCAAGATGTTGTTGTGGGCTCAGATTGTCACGCACTATTTACATATGATGCAACAACCGGGAAAGAAGGATTAGTTTGTTTTACTAATCTTAGCACTATTTTCGGTGGAGCAGGTAACGGAACTACCTGGGAGTGGAATTTTGGGAATGGTCAAACCTCCAACCTACAAAACCCGCCATGCATCACATATCCATGTAACAATACCTTCTGGGTTACATTAACAATGACAACTCCCGGAGGATGTACCAGCTTTTGGACTTTACCTGTTTTTGTAAATTCGTATGGCACTGGCAATTGCTGCGGTAAGAAATCCCGCGCTGGCAAAGCGGATTATTTATATGCTGGTGGCCAAAAGAAGATAGAATATGAACAAGAGCAATATAATTTGCCTTTTTACAGGAAAGTAGTGGCAGAAATGACCAATTTCAGACGCGACGGCAATAAATGGAAAAAAGAAAGGGCTGACTTAAAGATTCGCCTTGAAGGAGTTGTCTATACCCCTGAAGGAAATGGTTGCAAATGCCAGAATCAGATAAACATCACAGGAGAGAGTTTGGGGCTTAATAAGAAGCACTGGGTACACAAGTTCAATGTGGGTGCTCCGTACAAGGCCAGAAAGCTGGAACCTTGGAAAACAAAGTACACAGTTAACAACTCACTTATCGCCACTATAAATAGTCAAACTACATGTGATAATTAGCAGCATGTAGGGAGACTACAAATCGCCAATACTTGGACATGAGTTAATTTGATAATGGGGGGTGATGAGGTTTAGAAACTTTATCACCCCCCCATATAAGCAATCCATTTAAAGAACAAAGCGGGAGAGCCATTAGAATGGGCGGATTACTTTTTGTTGGCCGTTAGCTAGCTTTAAGTAGATAGAAAGTGCCAAGTTGGCGCTTGGCGCAATAAGAATTTAGGTGATACTAATAAACGAGTAGATTCGGGGTATGAGTTCTAACTTGACAGCAAGCTATATACCTTATATTCAAATATTTGAAGAATTCTATCTAAATTAATCCCGTTGCACCACTTCTTAATAACAAGTAGTTTGGCAGCAATAATTCTTAAACTTTGCAGTCGTAAAAACTTAAGGAATGACATATCAATTTCAAGTCACAGCCCCAGGCATTAAAAGATTCGTCCTGGTTATGCAGTTAACAGTATTAGGTTTCACCAATTTGATTGGACAATCCTATATTGTTAATGTTGATACTTCGGGAACGTATACATACCTTCAGAACCCAACGTTGATTAGCAACGATGAGTACTGGTTTGGAGACGATTGGGAAATACCAATTGGCTTTGATTTTGTGTTTTATGATTCAGTGTTCGACTCCGTTGTGGTTTGGCAAGGGTCGTTCTATTTTAACGATGACATGTACATTGATGGGTATGGTGTTCCACTTGCCGATATAGCTTGGGTAGGAGACATGCCATGGCTTTCTCTTTCCCCTATCTCTTATGAGACAATAGAGGTTAACGGCTATAAAACCACCAAGGTAGAGTATCGGAATGCAGGATTTAACGATGGGACTGTAGAGGATTCAATAAATTTTCAAGTCTGGTTGAACGAAAAGGATAATTCAATCGAAATTCATATTGGGCCGAATAGTGTTGACCCCTCTGTATATTCTGTTCAAGGATGGTTGGGCCCCTATATGGGCCTAAACAACCACTTGACTGAAGAATATTATTTACTGAATGGCAATCCCCTTAACCCTTACGTCCAAAATATCTATAGCTTGGATGAAGGTCTTATTGGTACCCCAAAGGATGGAATGATTTATAATTTTAGGCCTTTTTTATCTTCAAGTTCTTGGGAGGGGGCGCCCGTGGCTCAAAAAGTGCAAATTTATCCTAACCCCGTGAATAGTAGTGCGAAAATGAGAGGGCTTGAAGATGTAGATATTTCGTCAATAACCATCTTCAACGAATGTGGAGTCAAGGTTGGTGAGCTAGATGTCAATGATTACAAAGAGATTGAAATCCCTGAATTGAGCAATGGTATATATATGTTTTTGGTTGTTCTCAAAGACGGCGAACACATAATGGAAAAGATAGTTGTACAGGACTAATTTTTTTGTCGTAGTGATCCATTTGCAAAAAATATAAGGCGGCAGCCGAAAAGCCTTGAAAAGAGTAGGCATTTTGTCAATTTTTAAAACAGAGTTATTATGAAAAAATTCTTTTCAACTAAAACAGCATTGATGTTGGCGTTTTGTTTTTCAGTATTTGCCATGAAAGCACAGGATCAGCGTGATGCGACTCGTGAAAACTTTTCAAAAGCCTTGGCCAAGGCTATGGCTTCACAACCCGTTAGGGACTTCCTTAAAAGCCAGTTTATGCTGAAGCAAACAGGCGATTATGAGGTGCTTTACGAATCCATCAAAAACCAACGGATAAATGGGGCCTTAACTTTTGCCCAAACCCTTCAGCAACAAGGCAGCGGGCTAGCATCGGACTTCTTCTCGTCAAAAATCTGCCAAGAAGACCCGACGCTGACTATCATCATGCCCGAGTTTGAAAACCTAAGTCCAGAGGCATGGAATACAGGCTCATTTGTGCCAAAAGTAGCCGTTCAACCCGTAAGCTACATTGAAGGAACAACGTTAAAGCTATACAACTCTACAGGAACCGAGTCTGCTATTAGTACAACGGTAGATCCTACTGAATTGATTGTTGGCTCCAAGTCATCGGAAACAGTGGTAGCTGTCAACCCCTCCACTTTGCGCACTCTTAAAGGAATGGATGCGTCCGCTCGGATAGCCTCTGGTGAACTCACCCTTCTTTTTACGGGAGAATGTTGGGCATACTATTTAGCTATCAAGAGTGACGGTTCAGACCCAGTTGAGACTAGGGGATCGGAAAGAGGAAATTGCACTCAGCCATGCGATAGGGATTGTGAAACCACAAAAGATGAGATAACTAAGATGAGATTTCAAAGTAAAGATGCTTGGAGAAGGGCGAATGAATTCTTAGAAGGCTCACTTGAAGGTGAGATTTACATCACTTTTGTTCATGGTGGGCTTCAAAACCTTGGAGTTAATACTTTGAAAAAAGGGTTTGACGGAAAGAAGAACAAGTGGCTTAATGGAGATACCCCAAAATGGAGGGATATTTATGCCGAAGTTATACACTGGGTTTTGAATAGTAACGGCGATGTAATGGTTTATGATTTTTGGGAGGTTGACAATTCCGATTTTGATTTTTCTTATAAACCAAAGATTAAAGTTACAATTGAAGGGGTTGTGATTGAAAAGGAAGGATTGGAAATTACAGTTGAACAAAAAGACGATTTTCTTGGTCAGTCAGTTGTCGAATACTGTGACGCTGCATACACTCCTGGTTATGAGTACAGTACTGGTACAGTACGGTTCTTTGTTCGACAGAAGTAACTGCCCCTCACAGCAGTTTTAGTAGTGAGGTGCTAATTTGTCATAGGGAACATATTACATCTTGATGAATCTAATAGAGAAAATCAAAATGCATGGTGAAAGGCTCAATTATTATTAATTGGAATTTCACCATGTATTTTTTAATAAATCAATTATCATGAATCAGAGAATTCTTTTTACACTTGCTTCATTGATAGCAATTTGTTGTCAATCAAACTTGCTTGCCCAAGTTGAAATGTCGAAAAACAACCTATCAGCCTCTATTTCAAGGGCTTATTTCTCAACTGGAGGTTACGAAGGATGGGGAGTAGGGTTTGGATATGAACGAACTTTGGGTAAAAGAATTGGTATTGGTTCACGCATTGGTGTAAATTTTGGGTCTTTAGATGAAATTGCAAGGCAAAGTAAGCTATTGGAAGGAGAAAAGTACCCAATCATTATGAAGGATGTTGACAATGCTCTGCCAGATTTTATTTTCGAGGACAAGGAATACTATGAACGTGGAATCGTTAGCTTTCAGGGAAATTCCGACCGCTTATTGCATGTTTCGTTGGATATTCTTGCAAATTACAAGGTGATAAATAGAGGAAAGCATTGCTTAAGTGCAGGTTTTGGTGCTGCTTTCACTTATGCCGAAGAAGCATCTACCGTTCTCGATTATCCCGGCAAGTTTGACGGGAGGCCTTTTTTTGACGAAGATGTACCTATTCGTTTGGTCATGCCCGCTTATTCCCGTTGGGTTGATACGGGGATTTTATTGAATTTTGATTATGCATTCAGATTATCCGAAAGGGCGAATATAGGTGTTCGTGGAACTTGGCATAACTACTTGGGCGGACATGATTGGATTACTTGCGGGAGTATGTTTTTTGGTGTGGATTTTTAAGGAATAAGGTAAATATCCCATTGCTTATGCCAATTATGAAAAAGACCCTGCACAACTTTCGCTGGCAAGGCCCGTGTCAACTTTTAAAACGTTACAAAGATACGTTTTAAAAATTGACACGGCAATAGATAGGTTATAATTTTATGAAAATATTTAGCCCGTATAACAACATGCGGTCTTTTGTCAATCTTTTAAAACAACCCAAGATGAAATCCTCATTTATGACATCATCGGTCTATCCGGTACTGCTGGCCGTTTTTACCAGCATCGTTTCAACATCCTTCCAAACCAAGGAGGCTATCCATGCTGGCGACGGCTGTGCGCTTATTGTCCAAAAGGGCGCACGCTATGGCTATACCCGTAAGCAGGTGGACGGGCGGGCCTTCCCCAAAGAGGCCGATATGGGCCATGCCCCCCTGCTTGACAAAATGGTGGAGGGCAGCATGGACGTTTGTGTGGATGGCAAAGGCGTCAGCCAATGGAAATTCTTGGCAGCGAATGACCAGCGCAAGGACATCTCCCTCGAAATTCAAGGGATGGAGGACATTGTCCGTTCCTTGTTGAAGCCTAGTAGCAACAATGGGCCTGACATCAATCGTTACTTGCTCGATGCAAAATCAAAAGGTGCCATGATTCAAGAACTCGGCAATGGAACCGTCAGCGTGACCCATAAGCATGTGTCCTCTCAAAAAACCTCCGTCACCTTGGTGGACGTCCGCCACAATGCCCTCCTTGGCAGCAGCGTGTATCGTGACAGTGACGGTGCATTGCTCGCCAAGCTCGTTTGCATGCAAATGCCCAACAGCCGACTGAACCTGAGTCTATATGTCTTCGAGCATCAGATAGGTGAGCAGACTGGCTGGGTGACGGAAATCCAGTGCGAAACAAGCAGTATATAATCCAACTTATTGCCAACCCTTTTGGGCGTTCAAAAGCACGGAAACTGCAAAGATAATGGTCATTTCAAGCCTGCTGTGTGGATGCAACCATGCATCTGTCAGGGCAACTTGCAAAATAAAATCGTCATGAAAAACAGCACACTCTTCCGGCTGTGGGCAATGCTATTGTCGCTGTTTCCCGCCGCCATGTTCGCTTCGCCGACTACATTGGTGAACGATAGCCTCCTGTCCTTCTCGGAAATCTGCGTGGATTTTGACTATGAAATGCGGCAACTGCAATCCGAAAGAGTGCGGGAGTTGCAGCAAGTAGCCGTTGAGTTATCGGCCACTGAGCATGAAATAACCAACACTGCAGGGCGGAACAACAAGCGGTACAGGAAAGCATTGGAATATAAGATTGCACTGCTCGAAAAACAGGGAAAACTAGTGGTCAACTTCCAGGGTGCGGCACTCAAGGTACGCTACCGCAAAGGGATTGACCTCATCAAGCTCATGTATGAAAAGATTCTGGGCCTCGACCACCATTTCACGGGCATGCAGACTTTTCAGAATATCTCCATGTTGTCCAACCCCAATTCTTATCCAGAATTCGAGAAGGCCAAAGAAGTATTGGAAAAGAATGCCAATAAGAAATTCAATATGCAGTTGCCATCGTTGCTGAACACCAACCCGTTCATTTCCGGTGCTTTTACGCTGGTCACTGCCCTATTGAGCGAGCGCCCACAAAAAGCAAAGGAGGCCGATTTCGAGCAGATTTCTTGCATTCTGGACTTTACGGTAAGGATGAATGCCGATTTAAGCGTTGTGCGCAACGAGACAGAGTTCCTCAAGCAGGCCAACCAGACCATGAAAGAAGAATGTGAAAAACTCTTCGAGGAATACACAAAGGCCGTACAGTACCACGTACCGCTAGAAAAATGCCGTGGCAACGACGATTGGGAAACCCTACAGGAAATGCTCGACAAAAAAATACAGGATATGGAACAGCAGCTAATGGCCAACCCAACGGCCGTGGGTGCCAGCAAGGACCAGATAAACCTTGAGTTTGCTACACAACGGGTATCCGAATATATTTCAAAATACAGCACCTTCATTGCGCAAGGCACCCAATATTATCAGAAGTTTGACAATATCGTATCAAATTATGAGAACGAAGAGGTCTGCAAGGCGCAATTGCCCCGGCAGTTCACCGAGCTTAAATTCGACATAAAGAGCACCATTGAAAAGTTCAACAACACCTATAACCTTCCTGAAATCCAAGGGTCGAGGTTAAAGGATTTGTTGTACGGATTGAACTAAAACAAACTATCTCATCACTATTAAAACTCAAAGTTATGAAAATCAGACACTATTTAATTTTTTTGACAATTTTGGCATTAGCAATGGCTTTCTTCTCTTTTTACGTACCCGGGAGAAAAGTGCCTACCAATTTTACGCAAGGGGTTTTTAATGGCAACTTGTGCGGCCCAGGGACGTTACCTTGCAACCCCAGTGGACGCCCTGTAATGGATGGAAGCAAGGCTACATTTAATAGTAAGATGTATATGAACAAGTTAAATGAACTAGTAATGGAATTCGACAAAGAGGCTGTTTCAGAAGATTTAGCCAAAAGAGAATTTGAAAATGGCTTCTATAATATTTATCAGGATTTTCGAATATTTGACAGAGATTTACTCAAAGAATTGGGAATCGCAGATACTGTCTTGACCATACCAGTAGGGATTTATCCCGTTAAAAAGAGTTGGGGAAAGTATATTGCGACCTTTAGTAGGAGTGTTGAGAAGTCCTCAATTCTAAAAGATTGAATTCAGTTTGTTCTATATTATATCTATTGCGATTAGAGGGATATTGGGGCGGAATGTCCCAAGATTTCCCCCTTAATTAATGGCCTTTAACTCCAGCTTCAAAGGCAACAGGCTAAAGCCTTTTTTCCTCCAGTGCTATTCTTGAACATGTTGGCTTAAAATTCATCCAAAATGGCAAAATATTATTCATTACTAATATTGCTGTATATCTTGTTCAATCTGCCAGCAATGGCATCCAGCTTGCCAGATAGCACGATTCTGTTAGCTGATTTTGTCCAATGCTACACAGAAGAAGAAACCCTATTAAAAAACAATAGGGATGAATGCGTGGGGAAATGCCATCAAAGGCAATTTGTTGTTGAGCAGCAACTTCAATCCATCTCTGTTGAAGGTGATTTGCAAAAAGTCGTTTTTTTGTTGCTTGAAAAAGACAGGATTAAAGAAGAAATAGCAGCCATAGATAATGATGCCCAAGTTAAACTCGCAAAATTGCGTTATAGAAAAGGCGTAGAATTGACAAGGCTATTATATGAAAAAATAATAGGCCTTGACCATCATTTTTCATCTATGCAAGCAACCTATGAAATAGTAAAACTCTCCAATCCTCAAAATTACCCTAACTTTCAAGCAAATAAATCGGTATTGGACTCCAAAATGAAAAAACAAACAGGTATGCAAATGCCGTCCCTGTTAGGCGAAAACCCAATTACCGCATCCTCATTTGCATTGATGGGTGCTTTTTTTGGTGAAGATGATAGCAAAACAAAAGAAAAAAACTTGGAAGAAGTAGCTTGTATACTTGACTTTACCTTGAGGATGACAAGTGACCTGAACCTGATTTTTTATGAAACCGATTTCCTAAAGGAGAGCAACAGAAGTTTGAAAGATGAATGTGCAAAGTTGTTTGAAGAATATACCAAGGTCATTGGTTACTTTTCCCCATTAGAAAAATGCAGAAATGAGGATGATTGGGAAACGCTTTATGAGAAACTAGATGAATATATGGCTGGCATGCAGGCACTTTACGCCGGAACTCCCGCTGATATCGAAAAAGCTTATAAGAAACATGCCAGCCTTGAATTTCCAGTAAACCTCATGATAGAATTCATACACAAATACACCAATTTTATCGGCCAAGGCGAACAATATTACCATAAATTTGAGGTGATACTTGGAAACTATAAGAACGAAGCCATTTGTTCCAAGGACTTGCCTGAAAAATTCCAGTCTATAAAATCTGAGGTAAAAACTTCAATCATCAAATTTAATGAGGCATATAATGTTGCTGAACTTCGTGGGTCTAAACTTAAAGACCTTCTCTATGGATGGAATGAATGATAGTTTATCCAATATATCAACTAAAGCGCATACCTATTTATCGGCGGGAGGTTGGTTTTTTTATGAAAAATCAACCTCCCGCCGATAAATGGGGCGGTCACGCATTCACTTCACCACTCTCACCTTCATATTCCTAAACCACACATCGTTCCCGTGGTCTTGCAGGGCAATCCGCCCGCTCGTCGTCTTCCCAAAATCGGGCATATCCTTGAACTTGCTGCCAGCGATGAGCTTTTTCCAGGCTTCGCCCGTCATGTCCACTTCCACCACTTTGCGGCCATTGAGCCAATGCTCCACCTTGCCGTTGCGGTTCACGAGGCGGGCGCTGTTCCATTGGCCGCCGGGCTTCACGGTCATCAGGCGGCTGGCGATGAGGTCGTAGAGGTCGCCCGCCTTGTGCTTGTCGAACATGGCGTCGGGGTGGCAGGCGTTGTCGAGTATCTGCATTTCGGGGCCGGTCTGCCAGCACCACTCGTATTTTGCGGGGTCTTCCACCACGTTGTAAATCACGCCGGAGTTGCCGCAAGGCGCTATCTTCCACTCCAATCGCAACTCGTAGTTGGCAAATTCCTCGTCGGTGATGATGTCGCCGTTGGCGTCGTCCTTGGCGGCTTTCGGGTTGAAGCGCAAAGTGCCATTTTCCACCACCCACTTCTTGCTCACGGGCTTTTTGTTGAAGCCGTGCCAGCCCGCCGTCGTTTTCCCATCGAACAACAGTTTCCAGCCAGCGGCTTTTTCCGCTTCGGTGAGTGTATTCGGTGCAAACACTGGAGCCGGTCCCCCTTTAGGGGTTAGGGGTTCTGCGGGTATAGCATTCATCGTGTACCAGCCCTCGGTCGCCCAAAGTTCGTGGCCATTGGCACTTACCCAAGTGTAAGGCAGCCGCACATACACGACGTGCCCCGCCTTCATGCCCGCCAGTTCCAAAAACACTTTCTTGCGGTCGCCACTGACATTTGCAGACAGCACTTTCAGCTTCGTCTGGTCCACCTTTGGCCCGCCGTAGTCCTTCGTCGGCACGTACTTCCACTGCTCCACTTGGTACTCAGCGCCGTTCCAGCCGTCGCCCTCTTCCAGCGGCTCGGTGAACTCGATTTCCAAGCCGTTGCTCTTGGCCCGCACGGCCAGCATTTCGAAGGTTGGTTTGCCATTGTACTTCAAGCGCTGGAGGCCGTACCAGAGCTTGTCGCCGTTCATGTCCCGCCAGTTGCCGGGGTTGCCGATGCAGCCGACGTAGAGCGCCCCGTCCGGCCCCCACACCATGCGGTTCACGCCCGCCTCCAAGCCCTGCGTGAAACGGAACACGCAGCCTTGGTACTCGCCGTTGATTTTTTCAACAAAAACCCGCTTCACGCCGCCGTGCGTCACCTCGCCGTGCATCATCTGGCCCTTGTACGGGCTGTCGTCGGTGAAGGCCAGCGGGGTGCCGGGCGAGTTGCCGATTTCGTCCTGTGGCAGCCAGACCACGGGCTGCTTCATGGTCAAATTGGCCGTTCCCTCGAAGTCCACGGCCCGGCTGCCAAAGAAAGCACCGGGGGTGATATGGTTGATTTTGCTGCTCGGCAGCCAGTCGCCTTGGTTGTCGGCGTTGAAAATCTCGCCGTCCACACCGATGCCGATGCCGTTGGGCGTGCGCAGGCCACTGGCCACGAACTCAATGCTGCCGTCCTTTTCGCTGATTTTAAAGGTGCGGCCCCGGTCTTTCGGCTGCGTGGGAGCACCAGCACCGCCGGGCAGGATGTCCGTGGCAAGGCTGCCATAGAAGAAGCCATCCTTGTAAACCAAGCCGAAGGCAAACTCGTGGAAATTCGAACTCACGCCCCAGCTATTGCAAAGCGTATAATACTCGTCAATGATGCCGTCCTTGTCGTTGTCAATCAGCTTCGTAAGTTCCTGTTTCTGAAGGACATAAACCACGTCGTTGACCACTTTCAGGCCGAGTGGCTCGGCGAGGCCATTGGCGATTTTCTTGTACTTCATCTTGGCAGGGTCGCCGCTCTGGGCATTTTCCACGATATAAACCCCGCCCTCGGCATCCCAAGTGCTTACCACGAGGCGACCATCGGAGAGGAAGTCCATGCCGCCGACTTTTGGGAGGAAATCATTGGGCCGTGCTTGCGCAAGGTCGTAGCTGGGGTGAACGCCCGCCTCGTGCGCCTTGTCGCCGGGTATCTGCGAGCCAGCGCCGAAGGTCATATTGCCCGCCATCGCTGGTTGCAGGTTTTTGTCGTGTGCCAAAATGGCGTTCGGCACGATTTCAAATTTGCCATCCGGCGTCTTCCATTGCATCGAAATGACGTTGCCACCGCCCGACTCGAAATACTCCAAACGGAAGGGGTGCAGGCCCGCCTTTAGCATGATATCGCCGTCCTTTGGCTCGTCGCCGTGCAGGCCGTCGTTGTCCACCACCTTCGTGCTGCCGATGTAGAGGATGCTGCCGTCGTCGCTGACGGTGCGGAAGGTGTAGAGGTTGTCCTTGGGTATTTTCAAAAAGCCTTCGGCAACGAGTCCGAAATTGTCCGTCAGGTCGCCAAAATCGGCAGCGGTGGCGTGCAGCTTGGGTTGAATGCCCACATAAATGGGCTTGGGCAGCGGCTGCATATCGGCCACTTTCGTCAGTTTTCTTTTATCCACAAACTGGTAAACCTTGAGGATGGCACCGGGATAAATATCCTCCTCCTTCATGCTCGTGACAGGTTCGAGGGCGGTGGTGCTCACCTTGTTTTCGGGCAGGGCGGCCAGCTTGGCTTCGTCGGCGCTGTCGAGGCCCATGATGTATTTCACCATCAGTTCCACGTCCGTATCGGGCAGGTCAGCGTGGGCGCTCATGGCGGCTTGGCCCCAGTTGCCAGCGCCTCCGTTTTTCACCTTCGCAACGAGCGTGGCAACGTTGTCGGCGGTATTGCGGTAGCGGGTCGCAATGTCCACGTAGGCTGGGCCGACGGTCTGTACGGTGGGGTTGTGGCAGCTTTTGCAGTCGGCTTTTCCGATGAGGCGAAGGCCGAGCGGGAGGGTTTCCGCTGCTTCGTCGCCCTCGATTTTGTTCAAGTTTTCAATCATCGGTTTTTTGGTAAAAAACGCTGCGAAGCGGGTGCTGCCGTTGGATTTCAGCGTGAGCTGGCCGTCAAGGTCGAGGCCCTTTAGCCCAGCAAATTCCCGGTCGGTTTTGCTCGTCACCTGCCATTGGCCGTCGGTTTCCACGGCATTATCAAAGCTGATGGAACTGACGTTTGTTTTCAAAATGACCTTAGCACCTTCGGGCACGTCGCTGGTGGTGAACACCCGTTCCAAACCAACTTGCTGGTTAGGGGCATCGCCTTTTGTAGCGTATTCTGGCCGCTCGCTCACTTTGATGATTTTGCCATCGGCCAATTGCAGTTCGTAGTTCAGCGTCACCTGCCCCTTCTCGAAGCGGTGGCCCCGGTACTGTAATTTTGGCGCTTCCTCTTTGCCGCCCACGACGACCAGCCAAGGGTTGTCATATTTGTTCACAAACCAACCATTGCCGATGCTGCTCGGCTGCGGGCCGTGCACGGTGGTATAGACCGCTCCGTCGAAGTTCACCGAGCCTTTCCAAGCTTTGTAAACCGAGCAGTTGGCGGTGTTGTAGGCTACCCACATATCGTCGTGGAGGCCGACCGTGGCGATGCGGGGGATGGAGTCGAGCACCGAACGGAACACCCACGGGTCTTGGGGGCGGTCGAAGTTGGTGGCTTCTTTTTTACAGGAAAAAACGAAGGGTGAAAGGGCTGCGAGCAGCAGCAGGCGGTATGCTAATTTCATTTTCTCAGTGATTTGAACAAAGGTGTTTTGTATAGGCGGGTAAAGGTAGCAAGGGATTTGCGATTTCTTGCTCACTTCGCATACAGCAAAGGGATTCCAATTGGGACACCACATGAATTTCAAAAAAACGCTGATCAAGTTTGGATTTTTGCCGCTAAAAAAACTACCTTTGCCCTCCCTTTGAAAAAGGGCATTATTTTGAATCCGTAAATTTGACGATACAATGAAAAGGACTTTCCAACCTTCGAGAAGAAAAAGAGCCAACAAGCACGGCTTTCGTGAGCGCATGAGCACTAAAAATGGCCGTAAAGTACTATCCCGCCGCAGGGCGCAGGGTCGTTGGAAACTGACGGTTTCTGACGAGAAGCACGTGAAATAAACAGTTTTTGCTGTAAACATACATCCGTGCAAAGCCCGGAGTGGTTCATCCGCTTCGGGCTTTGCTGTTTGATTTAAGCAAAAATTGAAAAGGCAAAAGCGGGCTGCGTGCTACTTTTGCCTTTTTACTTTGTACTTCCTCCATTTTGAAGCTGTTCAAAAAATCCAAGCCAAAACCAGCGCACACCTTCATCGAGATTGGGGAGCGCCGGATTCCCGCCAAGATTTATGTCGAGATGCGGCGGGGCGTCCGTTTTTCGTTGGGCAAGGCCGGTGCCATATGCCGCCTGCCCATGCTGATGACAGCGGGTGAAAAGGAGCGCCAACTGGCCCGTTTCAAAGCTTGGGTAACAGAGAAAATCGCTGAAAAAGGCCCCGAAGACAATCACGCCCTTGGCAAAACCTACCAGGATGGCGACCAACTTACGGTCGGCCCACGCAGCTACGACCTCAAGATTGACTGGACGGACAACCGCACCCACGCCGCCCGCCTCCACGGGCGCACTATACACCTGCGCCTGACCAAGGCCGACAACGAAGCCAACCGAACCAAGGTCATCCGCCAATTGTTGAGCCGAGTGGTGGCGCAGGACTTCCTGCCGCACATCGAGCGTCGGGTCATGGAACTGAACCACCTTTTTTTCAGGAAGGAAATCAAGTCAGTTTCGCTCAAGTACAATACCTCCAACTGGGGCAGTTGCTCGCACGTTGGCAACATCAACCTAAGCACTTGCCTGCTCTTTGCCCCCGACGATGTGGTGGACTACGTCATCATCCACGAATTGGCGCACCTGCTCGAAATGAACCACTCGCCCCGCTTCTGGAAGCACGTCGAGGACGCCATGCCCGACTACAAGGAAAAGAAGAAATGGCTACGGCAAAACTGGCACTCGTGTAATTTTTAGTTTCGAGTTGCCAGTTTTTAGTTTCGAGCAGTGAAGTTTGTTTGCCACTACCTAACTCGAAACTTGAAACTCGTAACTCGAAGCTATTTCAATTCTCCTCATACACCTCCCGCAGCACCTTCTCCATTTCCTTGCGCAGCGCACTCATGCTGCCCGTATAATTGTTGTGCATGAAGCTGAAAATCAGCATTTTACCTTTCTTGGTGAGCAGATACCCGCTCAGGCTGTGGTTGTGGCGCAGGGTACCCGTTTTGGCGAAAACATAAGGTGAGCCGCCATTTTTGTAGCTGTCCTTGATGGTGCCATTGACACCGCCAGCTGGGAAGATGCCGAAGAGGCGTTGCCGAGGCACGATTTGCTGGATGCGGTTCAGTACCTCCACCAATGTGCGGGGCGTCACCAGGTTGTAGCGGCTGAGGCCAGAGCCGTCCACCCATTTCGGGTCGTCGGGGAGGCCGTTCAGGTAGTTTTTTTCAATGTAGTCAATGGACTTTTCCGTGTTCATAGTGCCCGTTCGCCGCCAGGAGCAGAGCAGCAGCAGTTGCTCCGCAATAAAATTATCGCTCTCCTGCATCATCAAGGTGTAGAGGCTGTCGGCTTTGACGCTGTACAATGTCTTTGCATCGGAAGGCGGCTGCATATTGGCCTCCAACAGGCTGATGGAGCGTTTGAGCGTATCGGCAAGTAGCTCCGTGACAAAATGCGGCGTGGCCTTGAACGGCACGTGCCACTCGAACTGCTTGCCCGCCTTTGCCACATTGTTGTAGGTGAAACGGTTATCGAACTCATCCCGGCCCACGTAGTCGTCTTCGTGCAGGGTAGAGTCGTGTTCGAGGTATTTGCCCAAAAAGGCAGGCTCTACCGCAATGCCCGAGGTAAGGTCTTTTTGGCTGAAATGTGCCACATTGCTATAAATGGGCAATGGCGATTTCTCGGCCTGGTAGTCGTAGAAATTATCGTCCCACATCCAGCCGGAGCCGTAGCGCCTGTCCTTGTAGTTGGCGGGGCAGAAGAGGAGTTGCTCCTTGCTGTTTTTCAAAAAATCATAGACCTGCGGATTTAGTGTCAGGTGCGGGTTCAGGAAGGAAGGGTCGCCCGTTCCCCAAAACACGAGGAAATTGCCCTGCCGACTGTATTGCAAGGCTGGGATGGAATCACCGAGTGAGCGCAGACTGGCATACAGTGTCAGTATCTTGGTGTTGGAGGCAGGGGTGTAGTACTTGTCGGCATTGTGTTCAAGCAACATTTTGCCCTCGACCGGGTCGTAAAGTGCGAAGCCCGTGAAGGCCCGGTTGAACAGTTCCGAGTCTCCCATTCCATAATCTTTTACCTTGGCCTCTGCGGCTTCTTTTTCGGCTTTTTTCTTTTTGTTCCTTTGGGAAAACGCTACAGTTGGCAGGAGCAGCGCTAATAGCAAAATAGGCAATATTGGTTTGTTCATGAAAAATCAGTTGAATGGTTTGATAATCGGTCAAATGCCTCCATTGGTTTTGTTTTCAAAGGTAGTAAAAAGATAACTGCTTAGCAGGGGGTGTTTTTTGGGTGAAAATTGAAGTATCCATTTAGCGTTTTTCCATGCGTCGCCGTGAGGCGGGACTATTAAAGGGGCAGCAAACTGTTCTTTTGCCTCAGCAAAAGAACAGTTTGCTGCCCCTAAAAATATACTCCTCGGCGG
>WBZM01001174.1_pt1 | contig 27903 bp, 26 predicted proteins | sample 5204271 | NCBI WGS metagenome assembly WBZM01 (sample SAMN12344346, study PRJNA552823) | activated sludge metagenome | biome: Activated sludge suspended growth; feature: Nitrification reactor; material: Wastewater; isolation source: activated sludge from nitrification reactor of wastewater... | reverse complement strand
CGCGCGCCTTGAGGGTCTTGAGGATCTCGGCGGAGACTTCGACCGGACTCCTGATCCCGGCCACGGTCCTGACCCTGACCATTCCCGGCGCCTCGACGAAGTCATAGGGCATCGATTCGACATGCGAGACATCCCTGAGCCCGCGCCCCATGAAGCGCTTCACCGAAACGATGGTGTTTCGCGGGTCGACCGCCTGCCTGGTCTGCGCGTCGTAGCCGACGTCGGTCGTGCCGTCCGCGCGATAGCGGACAATCGACGGCAGCAGGGGCCGCCCCTGGTCGTCGTTGATGACCACCGCGATACCGCTGCGCACCGTCGCCACGAGCGAATTGGTGGTGCCGAGATCGATGCCGATCGCCAGCTTGTGCTCGTGGGGTGCCGCCGACTCCCCCGGCTCGGCAATCTGAAACAAGGCCATTGTTATTCTTCCAGCGACGCCAGCGCGTCGTCGATTTCATGCAGGAGCTTCTCGAGGAACATAAGACGGCGGACGCTATCGGTCGCGCCATCGAGGTCGCCGGCATCGTCCAGCAGCACTTCCAGCTCGCTGTAACGGCCATCGATCTCGCCGCGCAGGCGATTGTGCAGCCGCTCCAGTTCGTGATGGTCGCCGCCGCTGCGCGCTTCCATGACCGCTTCCCGCCACTCCATCTGCTCCATCAGGAAATCGGCAGGCATCGCAGTGTTGTTCTCGCCCTGGACGTCGTGGCCAGCCAGATGCAGCAGGTAGCGCGCCCGCGCCAGCGGCTTCTTCAGGGTCTGGTAGGCCTCGTTGGCGTGGGTCGACCACTGCATCGACAGCCGGCGCTCGGCGTCGCCGGCACCGGCAAAGCGATCCGGATGCACCTGCGCCTGCACGTCGCGATAGCGGGAATCGAGGTCCGACAGGTCGAGTCGGAACCCGCGGTCGAGTCCGAACAGGGCGAAGTGGTCGGCGCGCGGATCCATCAGACGTTGAACGACTCGCCGCAGCCGCACTGGTCCTTGACGTTCGGGTTGTTGAACTTGAAGCCCTCGCTCAGGCCTTCGCGGGCATAGTCGAGTTCCATCCCGTCGAGGTAAGGGAGGCTCTTGGCGTCTACGAAGACCTTGACGCCATTGCTTTCGAAGACGAGATCCCCGGGGCTGACCTCATCGACGAATTCCAGCTTGTAGGCCATGCCGGAACACCCGCTAGTCCGCACGCCGAGACGCAGCCCGAGCCCCTTGCCGCGCTTGACCAGATAGTTGGCGACGTGTCTTGCCGCCTTGTCGCTCAAGCTGACTGCCATGCTCATTCTCCATGCTTTTTCTTGTAATCGGCCACCGCCGCCTTAATCGCATCTTCGGCCAGGATCGAACAATGGATCTTGACCGGCGGCAAGGCCAGTTCCTCGGCAATCTCGGTGTTCCTGATGGTCAGCGCCTGATCGACCGTCTTGCCCTTGACCCATTCGGTCACCAGCGACGACGATGCGATCGCGGAACCGCAACCGTAGGTCTTGAACTTGGCGTCCTCGATGACGCCGGACTTGTTCACCTTGATCTGGAGCTTCATCACGTCGCCGCAGGCCGGCGCGCCGACCATGCCGGTGCCGACCCCGTCGTCTTCCTTGGCAAAGGAACCGACATTACGTGGATTCTCGTAATGATCAATTACTTTTACGCTATAGCTCATGTCGTTTCTCCTTTAAATTCCTTAGTGCGCCGCCCACTGGACCGTACTGAGGTCGATGCCATCCTGGACCATTTCCCACAGCGGCGATAGCTCACGCAGTTTGCCTATCTTCTGGTGCAACAGTTTGATTGCATACTCTATTTCCTCTTCCGTCGTGAAGCGGCCGAGGGTGAAGCGAATCGAGCTGTGCGCCAACTCGTCGTCGCGGCCGAGGGCGCGCAAGACATATGAAGGCTCGAGGCTGGCCGAGGTGCAGGCCGAGCCGGAAGATACCGCGAGATCCTTGATCGCCATGATCATCGACTCGCCTTCGACGTAGGCGAAGCTGATGTTGAGGTTGTGCGCGACGCGGTGTTCGAGGTCGCCATTGACGTAGGTAGCCTCGATATCCTGAAGTCCGCTCAGAAGTTTATCGCGCAGGTGTTTGATTCTATTGTTTTCACCAGCCATTTCCTCTTTGGCGATGCGGAAGGCCTCGCCCATGCCGACGATCTGGTGGGTCGCCAGCGTGCCGGAACGGAAGCCGCGCTCGTGACCACCGCCGTGCATCTGCGCTTCGAGGCGGATGCGCGGCTTGCGCCGCACGTACAGCGCCCCGATGCCCTTCGGGCCGTAGGTCTTGTGCGCCGAGAAGCTCATCAGGTCGACTTTCAGCCGGGCAAGGTCGATGTCGACCTTGCCGGTCGCCTGCGCCGCGTCGACGTGGAAGATCACGCCCCTGCCGTCGTTTGCCTGGCGGCAGATCTCGCCCAGCTCCGCAATCGGCTGGATGACGCCAATCTCGTTATTGACGAACATCACTGACGCCAGCACGGTATCCGGGCGAATCGCCGCCTTGAAGACCTCGATGTCGAGCAGGCCGTTGTCCTGCACGTCGAGATAGGTCGCCTCGAAGCCCTGGCGCTCCAGTTCGCGGACCGTGTCGAGCACGGCCTTGTGCTCGGTCTTGACCGTGATGATGTGCCTGCCCTTGGTGCCGGCATAGAAATGGCAGGCGCCCTTGATCGCGAGATTGTTGGATTCGGTGGCGCCGGAAGTCCAGACGATCTCCTTCGGGTCGGCATTGACCAGCGCCGCGACCTGCTCGCGCGCCTCCTCGACCGCCGCATCGGCGACCCAGCCGAAGCTGTGCGAGCGCGAAGCCGGATTGCCGAAATGCTCGCACAGGTAGGGAATCATCTTCTCCGCCACACGCGGGTCGACCGGGGTGGTTGCCGAATAATCCAGGTAGATGGGGAGTTTCATCTCGTTTCTCGCTTGAATGTTGGTTCAGTCGGGTTGTTTCAGACGGCCACCGCCGTCAGTCCCTGCAGGCGCCCGACCGTAGCCTGCAAGGCGTTGATGAAGTCGTCGATGTCGGCCTCGCCATTGCCGGCGCCAAGGCTGACGCGCACGGCACCGCGCGCCAGTTCGGGCGCCACGCCCATTGCCTGCAGCACATGCGACGGCTCCGGACTGGCGCTCGAGCAGGCCGCGCCGCTGGCCACCGCGAAGCCGGCGCGATCGAGCTTGCCGACCAGCGTTTCGCCATCGATGTCGGCGACGGCGAAATAGGTCGTGTTCGGCAGACGCCTGGCTTCGCCACCGAAGATCCGTACGCCCAGCCCTGCCAGAGCGCGTTCGAGACGCTCGCGCAGCGCCTCGACGCGTCGCGGCGCTTCGGCAACGCGTTGCGCCGCAAGTTCCGCCGCCACGCCGAAGCCGACGATGGCCGGGACATTCTCGGTCCCCGAACGCAGTCCGCGCTCATGCCCCCCGCCGGCGATCAGCGGCTGCAGTTCGACGCGCTTGTCGAGGACCAGCGCCGCCGCGCCCTTCGGACCGCAAGCCTTGTGCGCCGAGAGCGTCATGGCGTGCACGCCGGCCGCGTTGAGCGCCCGGAAATCGAGCGGCAGCTTGCCCAGCGCCTGCACGGCATCGCTGTGGAACCATCCGCCCGCGGCCCTGGCCGCCGTCGCCAGAAGCGGGATATCCTGGATGACCCCGGTTTCGTTGTTGGCCGTCATGATCGACCACAGCCGCGGCCACGCCGCCAGTATTCGCGAAAAGACCGCGAAATCCACCCTCCCCGCGGCGTCGACCGCAACCGTCTCGATCTGCCAGCCGCCGCCCGCCAGCTGGGCCGCCGGCTTGAGCACGCAAGGATGCTCGGTCGCCCCGACCGCGATGACGCCCGGCCGGGAGCATGCCGCAGCCCCCTTGAGGAAGAGATTGTTGGCCTCGCTGCCGCCGCTGGTGAACACGACTTCGGTCGGATGTGCGTTGACCGCCGCCGCGACCTGCTGCCGCGCGTCGTCGACCGCCCGCCGCGCCGCCCGCCCGTATTCGTGGCGGCTCGAGGCGTTGCCGAAACGGCTCTCCAGCCACGGCAGCATGGCCGCCAGCACCGCCGGATCGAGCGGTGTCGTGGCGTTGTGGTCGAGATAGACGGGATCTGACATGACGTTGCTCAGATGACCGCCGCCACCTTGTCGCGAACATTGCGCGAGCGCGAACGGGGAATACTCCGGCGGTCCTCGAGAATCGCCGGAAGCCCCGACTTCGCCTCCTTTTCGCGCTGGCGGGCAACCAGGGAGGCCAGCGTCACCGACGCCAGATAATCGTACATTCGCGTATTCAGCGACGACCAGAGATCGTGCGTCATGCACCGCTGATCGTCGAGGCAGTTCTCGCGGCCGCCACACTGGGTCGCGTCGAGAGGTTCGTCGACGGCGCGGATGATGTCGGCCACCGTCACGCTGGCGAGCGGCCTGGCAATGCAGTAGCCGCCGCCGGGACCGCGCACGCTATCGACGAGTTTGTCCCGACGCAGCTTGCCGAACAATTGCTCGAGATAGGAAAGCGAGATCTTCTGGCGTTCGCTGACGCCAGCCAGCGCCACCGGTCCGTCCTGGCCGCGCAAGGCGAGGTCCATCATGGCGGTAACCGCAAAACGTCCTTTGGTCGTGAGTCGCATTGTGCACCTTTCACAAATAACCTACTGTTGCGGTCAACTATATATTCTTGATAAATTTAGTCAACAATTTTTCCGAGATATTTCGGATCGAAACTGTCGGCCGGCTGCACGTCCTCGTCGCACTTGACCCCTGCCGCTTCCAGTTCGCGCAGCAGCGAGGCCAGCCGGCGGTCGGTCTCTGCGGCGTGATCGAGAAGGCCGTGGATCGCCTTGGCCAGCGGATCGTCCTGATCACGGCCGACGGCATAGGCGGAAAAGCCCAGCTTTTCGGCCTGCGCCTCACGTTGCCGGCCTTCCTCGGAGTGGTCGAGCACCCGCGCCGGATTCCCGACTGCGGTCGCTCCCGCCGGGACCGCCTTGGTCACGACCGCGTTCGAGCCGACCTTGGCCCCGGCAGCAATGGTGATCGGCCCCAGGATCTTGGCTCCCGCGCCGATCACCACGCCATCCTCCAGAGTCGGATGACGCTTGCCCTTGTTCCACGACGTGCCACCGAGGGTGACGCCGTGATAGAGGGTAACGTCATCGCCGATCTCGGCGGTCTCGCCGATCACCACGCCCATGCCGTGGTCGATAAAAAAGCGGCGACCGATCGTGGCGCCCGGGTGAATCTCGATGCCCGTGAAAAAGCGGGAAAAATGCGCGACGAACCGCGCCAGCCAGCGCAGGCGATGCCCCCAGAGCCAGTGCGCGAAGCGATGCAGGACCAGGGCATGAATGCCCGGATAGCAGGTCAGGATCTCCCATGACGAGCGCGCCGCCGGATCGCGGTCGAAGACCGCACGAATATCCTCACGCAGATACTGGAACATGAAAGCGAATTCCCCTGTAGGTGACAGGGCGAATTCTAAAATACTCGACTGAATTTGTCAGCTATTTCAGCTTCCGGCCGGCGCCCGGGCCGGCAGCCGGATGGCAGACGGCCGGTCACTAACCGGCCGACTGCGGGCGAACGAGTATCCTATTCGCCGTAGAAATTGACGTCGTACGGATACGGTTTTTGCGGCACCTTCGACGCCGCATTGCGTTCGGTCGTCTGCAGATCCTGTTTCTTGTCCCACCACAGGGCGCGACCGACCTTCTGGTCTTCGACCCACTCCGGATGCTTCTTCAACAGTTCGTCAATCCATTTCGTATGGTCGGACACGTAGCTCGTATTTACGTCACCCATTGCCTGCATTCCTCAAGCTGAACAAGACTCGATGCGAATTCTAGCACGGCGCGGCCATTGCCAACTGAAGGCGATGTCGAACGGGGTGGCAGAACGTCCGCGCTCCGGTTGACCGGCATCAGATCACTTCAGTCGTTGCCCAAAGCTGTACGGCATCAAGTGACCTGGTGGCCTGAGTGCGGTTACGGACATCGAAATTCCCGGCCAACCGGCCGCCGTTGCGACGGCGTCCGGGGGTTCTCCGTGAAAGCGCGTCACCGAGGCAGCGGGCAAACAACGGAACGGTCGCCCGCGGGCCCAAAGGCGCAACATCACTGACCGCCCGTCGCGCATTCCGGTAGCGCCGCGCGACCCAAACTAGCCATTGACGGCAGGCAGCCCTGCCGGGATACTTCTTCATCGACACTGCACTTCCCTTTCTTCGAACGCCGGACCTGATACGCGAGGTACCCTAATGCTGATCAAGAGCGACCAGTCGATGCTGCTGCTGATCGACTTGCAGGAGAGACTGGCTCCGGCCATCGAGGACATCGATGCGGTCCTGCGCCACAACCTGTGGTTGGCCGACGTCGCGCGGCGCCTGTCGGTCCCGGTCGGGGCGACCGTTCAATATCCGTCCGGCCTGGGACCGCTGGTCCCCGAGCTCGGCGCCCGCGTCGAGCCCGAGCGGATCGTCGAGAAACTGCATTTCTCGGCCGTCGCCGACAACCGCCTTGAGGCGATGCCCGACTTTTCGCGGCGCCAGATCGTGCTGACCGGGACGGAGACCCACGTCTGCGTTCTGCAGACAGCGCTTGATCTGCTGGCCTTGGGCAAGGAGGTTTTCGTCGTCGCCGAGGCGGTCGGCTCGCGACGCTTGACCGACAAGGAACTGGGGCTGGCGCGACTGCGCCAGGAAGGATGCCGCATCGTTTCGTGGGAGATGGTCGCCTTCGAGTGGCTGCGCCAGGCCGGAACCGACATGTTCAGGCAGATCAGCCGCGAATTCCTGCGCTGAAGATTGCCTCCCTCCCCTGAAGTGGCGCTGATCGCCTTTCCTTTGGCGCAGGTGAAGCCGGGCGCACCCGGTGCGAACCGGTCGCGGAGCCGGCAAGCGACGGCACTTGCCGTCCGCTGAAGCCGGCTTCGCCAGGTCATCACGAGCAGCGGCGCAAAAAAAGGGGCGCTTGCCGCGCCCCCTACCCCCTAATCTACTCAAATCACAGGATCGCGGTGTGTTCCCCTTGCCGAAGTCCACCCGGTTCGAAGACCACATGCGGACGACCGACCAGCAACGGGTCGACCGGTCCGATGGCTTCAACGTCCTTGCCGGCATAGTCGATCTTGTGCAGCACGAAACGCATCGCATTGAGACGCGCGCGCTTCTTGCAATCGGACTTGACCACCGTCCACGGCGCTTCAGCGGTGTCGGTATGGAAGAACATCGCCTCCTTGGCCTTGGTGTAGTCGTCCCACTTGTCCAGGGATGCCAGATCGATCGGCGACAGCTTCCACTGCTTGAGCGGATGAACCTCGCGCTCCTTGAATCGGCGACGTTGTTCCTTGCGGCTGACCGAAAACCAGAACTTGATCAGGTGAATGCCGCTACGCACCAGGGTGCGTTCGACTTCCGGGGTCTGGCGCATGAACTCACGATATTCATCCTCGGTGCAGAAGCCCATCACGCGCTCGACACCGGCGCGGTTGTACCAGGACCGGTCCATGAAAATGATCTCGCCGGCCGTTGGCAGGTGCCGCACGTAGCGCTGGAAGTACCACTGGCCGCGCTCCTCCATCGTCGGCTTTTCCAGCGCGACGACGCGCCCGCCACGCGGGTTCAGGTTCTCGGTGAAACGCTTGATGGAGCCGCCCTTGCCCGCTGCATCACGCCCCTCGAAAATGATGACCATCCGCTGGCCGCTTTCCTTGACCCAGTTCTGCAACTTGACCAGTTCGACCTGCAGACGGTACTTCTGCTTCTCGTAAGCCCTTCGCGACATCAGGTTGCGATAGGGATAGGAATTGTTGTCGCGCCAGCCGGTCGCCAGTTCGTCGTCCGGACTGGTCGGCAGTTTCCAGGCCGGCGCTTCGTCCTTGCCGAGCAGCGCCTTGCGCAGCGCCGCGGCGTCATCAGGCGACGCGCCCGTCATGATGGCTTCCAGCGTCTTGGCCAGCGCGACCGTATCATCGGGAGCGGTATGGGCAATGATGTCTTTCAGGGCGACAGTCTTCTGCTCGACTGCAGCGCTCGCCGCCTCGGCGACGTCATAGGCTTCCATCGCCTCGGGCGTGTGTGCCGGGGCAATATCGCCAGCCGATGCCCGGCGCGGCTGCGCTGCGCGCGGCGTGGCAGTGCGTGGCTTGAGCGCCGGCTTGGTTGCGGCACCCGGCTTGCTTGCTGTACCCGGTGCGGGCGTCGAAGTCTTCTTGTCCATTTAACTCCTCCAGTATGGTACGTGTTTCGTGGCAAAACCTTGAGGTCATATCTGCGATTGACGACAGTGTTAAATGATAGACCCGACATGCCACGCGCTTCAATCGCTGGCGGACAATTGACCCCTGTTTTTCTGAACTATTTCGCTCCTCTCGCGCCGACGCGCTGGAAAGGCCATAACGGCCGCGCCCACGATTATCAGACCGCGCGTCGCTCGCGCGCTCTGCACCGTCCGCGGGCTACCAGTCAGAGGCCAGTACCGTCGGCAGGCCGGAGCTGAAATCGCGGCATCGAGCGCCGGCACCGGCATGCGGGAACGCAATGGGCCGGGCACGCCAAGCAACGGGGTAGTTCCACGCTGCGGCCTGCAGCAAGATCGCCAGGCAGAGGAGATGCCGAGCCAGGCACGCGACAACGCGAGACCGCCGACGCGCGCTGCTTTAAGAACTCGGCGCAACCCTGCGCCGGCCATGACGACGCCGCCGCCTCGCACCGTCTGACTCGTCGGTCGGTTTGCCAATGAACCGGCAATCCGACCGACGCCATCAGGTTTCGCCAACCTAGCCTATCGCTTCCAGCGCAAACGACGCGGTTTCCCAGTAGTCATAATTCCATATTCGACTGCTGCCGGTGAAGTGCTTGGCCCGCACGTGCAGGGTGACACTGAAGGTGCATTTTGAATGTCCGCCCAGCAGATTGGCGAAGGTCTCGCTGCCGGAGGAAACCGGTCCCCCGGTCTCGCCGACATCGGTGCGGTTGTTGCCTCCCGACGGGGCCGGCCCGAGCGCGCCGGTAGGGCCGTTCAGCCCGCGCTGCCAGGAGATGTCGTAACGCTGCATGAACGAGTTGTCGTCGCCGTTGCCGGCATGTTCGACACCGTGCACATGGTAGGCCCTCAGGCCGATCGCGAAGGTATTGTCGGCTGCCCCCGCCATGAACTGACATTCCGCGGTATTGGCAAAGCCGTTCTGGCGCAGGTCGACGATGTCGCCTCCGACCGGCGTGTTGTCGATCCAGAAGACATGCGCTGCGTCGGCAAACGGCACCGGGTCGGTATCCACCGCCGAAACCCAGCGCCGGAACTGGAACCCCTGCTCGCTGCCGGGGCCAGCCGCGCCGACCGGCTTGACGCGATTTCCCGCCGAGTCGAAGACCTCGACGATCAGCAGGTACCTGCCGTCCGGGAACAGTGATTGGGCCGAATTCCAGATCTGATGATACTGCCCGCTGAGGTAACGGTGGTCGGGCGAACTCCAGTAAGGCACCTTGAACAGGTCGTTTTCCGTACCGACGGGGCTCGGCCCGAGCGTTTCCGGGACACGGATCACGTCGCCTGGTATATCGACCAGCTTGTCCCATGTGACCGTGTTGTTCAGCACCGTCGGCGAGCCGACCGGTGCTCCGGTAGCGTCGACGGCGACGACCTTGAGCCGGTAGTGCTTCACCACCGGTTCCAGCTCCGGCGAGAACCACAGACGCAGGCCCAACGCGCCACCCCAGGGGCAATCGAGTGCGTATCCGGTCGTGTAGGTACCGTCGTCGGCATCAAGCAGGCCGACATGCGAAACCCCCGTCTGCGCCGGGAAGTTGAAGTGGAAGCTGCCATAGGAACCGACATGCTCCAGCATCACGAAGGCAAGTCCGTCATTGGGCGGCGGGTCGCCGGAACGATCCGCGCACACGCGCGCTTGCGGGTTGAAGGTGCTGATTTCCGCCGACCCGCTGGCCCCGAAGTATTGGTGCGCGGCAAGACCATCGTACACGACGGTCAGGACGCCATTGATCAGTTGCTTGATCTTGTAGGCGTAGGTCGTGACGCAATGTCCAAGCTGTGGCTGATGGCGGACCCGCAGGTAGCAGAAATCGAAATGGCCGCCGGGTTGCACCGACGTCTGGCCAACTTTCCGCACCGAGCAGTGACAGAGTATGGGGAGCAGGTAGGGGCGCTTGAGAACGTAGAGCCGTGCGGCATCGACGGGCATCGTGCGTAGCGCAAGGTAGTCCTGGTGCAGACTTTCGGGCGGGACCGCGGCCAGGTCGAGCGCCGTCTTGCGCTGCTGGATCGTGCGGGCTCGGGCACGCAGCAACCGGGGCGCGAAGGGTGCGGGATCAGGTCCCGGAATTGGATCGGGGACGGGATCGGGAATCGGTATCGGCAGAACATCGAGGATCTCGCGCAACCGGTCGAGCAGGTCAGGAATGTGGATGTGGAGGCAGCAGCATTCGCGCTCGTAGATCTCGACGATGCCGTCACAAAGTGGCTGGCAACTGACGGGAAACAGCAGATGCGGTTGCAGGTCGGCGGTAATCGGCCGGATGCGCGCCACTTGCGCCAGTTCGAACATCGGTCTCAGGCGAATGTCGTCAATGAGATCCCAGAACCATGGCCGGCACTTGCGCACGGTTCCGGTGACGCAAGCGAAAAGAAAGTGAAAGCGATTCCAGACATCTTGCGGCAACACAACACCCTGTTTGCGCCAGAGATCGATTTTTTGTGCCACCCGATAACTGACCAGGCTTTCCTTCGGCAGGTCCTTGAAATCCTCGACATCCGGACCGAATGCGACCGAACCGACCGCACCACTGTCGATCTTCAAGGTCTTGCCGTCATAGCTGCCAAGCTTCCTGACCGGGCGCCCAGCCGAATTGAGCTGATAGGCTGCGAAGCGCGGCGCCTGCTCGCCGGCACCGAGGCCGACGAAGGTGACTGGAAGTTCGACTGGTTTTTCGTTTGGCTTGATCACGATTGGTCACTCCTGTGTGTTGATTGGACTGGTCTGGCCACTGCGTCACGAGCGCCGCTTCCCCGCCAGCCGCGAGCGAATCCTCGCTTGCCGTCGGCACTGTTACTGCGCGGCAGTCGCCGCTTCGTCATCTCGGTGCCGGTCTCCCGGCCGAAAGTTTCAGTCGGTCTGGGTTTCTTCTTCAGGTTGAGGATCCGGACTGCATCGTGGATGCGCTTGATGACGACATCGGTAATCGGGACGCCATTGCCGCCGTCCTGGTTGTCGGCACGGGAATCCGCCGGCCAGTCTCCCATTCCCCACAATCCGGGACTGGCAACTGTCATTCGTTTCATTCGGTTAACTCCTGTTTCGCGGCAAGGCCGGTCGGCAGATTCCGGAAACCTGGTTCGCAGGCGGAACGGCGTCGGACCGGTCGTGATGCGGAACATCTCGTCGATCGGGCAGCGGTCGGTCGATTCCGGCCAAGCCAGCGACGGAGATGTCGCTCAGGCAATCGCTGGCAAGAAATTGCTTTCCGCAACGCGGGGGTTTCCGCGTCGCGGACATTCAAGGCCCCCTGCCCGCAGGCAGAGGGCCGAGCGCCTAAGGGGTCGCGGCTTCCTCTTCGCCGACCGGGCAGCACCGGTACTCGTGGGACTTCTCGAGCAGGGCGATCTGCTTCTTGAGCAATTCGTTCTGCAGTTGCTTGCGCTCCAGATCGAGTTGAATCTCCTTTTCCAGCGTCGGCTCGCAGACGTCGCAGGAATCAAGGCAGCCCTTGACCAGCATGCCGGGCGTTGGCAGCGAACTGACGCGTTCAAACGAGAGTTCGGCGACCACTTCGTTCGACACCTTGCCGTTCTTGTCGATGACTCCCTCCTTGATCAGGGACTGATCGACTTCCTGGAGAGCGCGCGCCTTGAGCGCCGGCGGCAGCGGAGCCGCAATGGCTTCGAGTGCGGAAGCGCGCAACAGGCTGGCGCTGGCGGCGTTCTGGTTGAGACTGGCGACCCCGCTGTTCAGGCTTGCCTGCACGCTCTGCCGGCCCACCGCCTCCACTTTCAGGCGGTTCGCGTCGGTCGCCAGAACCGCATTCGGGATGGCTGACACCCCGCCATCAGCGGCAAAAGGATTGTTCGTGACCCGCGTATCGGCTGCCGGATCGATCACCCGTCGCTGAATGGCGACAATCTTGAACCTGACTGTCTGGGTCTTGTTGATCTGGTAGAAGAAATAGGTGACCGCATGGCAGCGGTTGGGGTTCGAAAACTCACGCGATGACGACTCGAAGTGATCTTCCGACTCCCCTTCGGCATGGGAACGGCTCGAAACTTCCCCGACCGACACCGAACTGGCCGCGCGCGTCGCCGTTTCCGAACGACGGTCGGAGGCGCTCGCATGCTGACTCAACTCGCGCAGGAACGATGATGTGGACGAGGCATCGTAGGAGCCGCTCACGTCCACCGACGGGCCGGAGAAGATCGCGCCGAGCGCGCTACTGGTCTCCCCGTGGCCGCGAGCAGAACCCCTGTTGCTTGAGCTGGCACTGCCTGAATCGCGAACCGAGAGATCCGACATGAAATCGTGCATGCTCGACATGTAGTAGCGCTCTTCGGATGTCTGCTCGTGCCGGTAGCTGACCTTGCTTTCACTGTCGACGCTGAAGCGGGTGCGGCGATCGGAGGTAAACAGCCTGACCTTTTCACCAGGCAGCAGGGTCAGGCTATAGACGAGGTCACCCAGCGTCATCGGTCCCGAACAACGCTCCAGCCGGGCATGAATCAGCACCTCGACCTGGACGCGACGACCGCCCGCTGTGACGTTGGTCGTGTGCCGCGTTCGATAATGGAAGTCCAGCACGTCGCAGACGTCGTCCCTCGCGAGCGCCGGACAGCATGGCACTTCCATCTCTTGCCTGTCTCCAGTTGCGTTCATTGCGCATTGCCTCCTGTGTAGATAACCGGAATTCGAAGATGCAGGCTGAAGAACGCAAGGACCGTACCACCATCGATTTCATCGTCGATCCGGGCATTTGCAGCGCTGGCAGGCGGATTTCGCGGCGGAGTCTGTCGCCAGTTGGCGACACGATTGATCCCGATGCGCTCAACCCGATGATTTCGCGACATTTTTCTAATCGCCAATCGGCGACATGGCGATCCTTCCCCATCCTGGCGAGACCGAAGACACGGGAAGCAGTGGTGTGCCCGTGACGGCGAGCATGGGGCGGCACGCCGGCATCGGGACGATGCTCCGATATGACCTGCGAGCCCGCAAATCGTCTGCCTCCCTATAGAATGTGCGCCTGACCAACAGCCTGCGCGAATGCCCGGCGTTCCTGCAGCCACAGACCAATCCGGAGAGACCCGTGACCGCCCTTCTGCCCGACATCGACCCGCAAGGCCTTCTCGAATATTCGGTGGTGTATACCGACCGCGCGCTGAACCACATGTCGCAGCGCTTTCAGGGCGTCATGAAGGACATCTCGCGCATCCTGAAACAGGTCTACAACGCCCGCGCCGCCGTCGTCGTGCCGGGTAGCGGTACCTTCGGCATGGAGGCCGTGGCGCGGCAGTTCGCCATCGACAAGAAGGTGCTGGTCATCCGCAACGGCTGGTTCAGCTTCCGCTGGACGCAGATTTTCGAGATGGGGAAGATTCCGTCGGAAGCGATGGTGCTCAAGGCGCGGCAGATTGCGAGCGGCGCGCAGGCGCCGTTCGCCCCGCCACCGCTCGCCGAAGTCGTCGCCGCCATCCGCGAGCGGAAACCCGATGTCGTCTTCGTGCCGCACGTCGAGACCGCCTCGGGGATGATCCTGCCCGACGACTATCTGCACGCGGTCGGCGAGGCGGTGCGTGCGGTCGACGGCCTGTTCGTACTCGATTGCGTCGCCTCGGGCACGGTCTGGGTCGACATGGTCGCGAGCAGGGTCGACGTCCTGATCAGCGCTCCGCAGAAGGGCTGGAGTGCTTCGCCCTGCTGCGCGCTGATCGCCCTCGGCGAACGCGCCCGCGCGCGGATCGACGCGACGACCAGCAGCAGTTTCGCCTGCGACCTGAAGAAGTGGCTGCAGATCATGGAGTCCTACGAGGCCGGCGGCCACGCCTACCACGCGACCATGCCGACCGACGCGCTGGCCGCGATGCGCGACGTCATGCTCGAAACCGAAGCCTACGGTTTCGCCAGGGTCTGCCGCGAGCAGCAGGAACTCGGCCGCCGCGTGCGTCAACTGCTTGAAAGCCGGGGCTACCCGAGCGTCGCTGCCGAAGGGTTCAAGGCTCCCGGCGTCGTTGTCAGCTACACGTCGGATCCGGACATCCAGAACGGCCGGAAATTCCTCGCGGTCGGGCTGCAGATCGCGGCCGGCGTGCCGCTGCAATGTGACGAGCCGCCGGAGTTCCGCACCTTCCGCATCGGCCTGTTCGGGCTGGAAAAACTGCACAACCCGGAACGTACCGTCGACAACCTGGCCAAGGCGCTCGATGCGCTCGCCTGAAGCCTTGCCCCCGCCACGTCCGACGGTCCGCTGCGCCGTCCTCGCCGCCTTTCTCGTGGTGGCCGGCAGCCCCTGCCTGGCGCAGTCACAGGCGGAATTCGCCAGTTGCCTCGCGCGCCTGCAGCCGGCGGCACAACGCAGCGGTGTCCGCCCCGACAGTTACAGCCGCTACACCGATGGCGTGCAGGCCGACTTCGGTATTCTCGACAAACTCGACTACCAGCCCGAATTCAGGCTGCCGATCTGGGACTACCTCGCCGCGCTGGTGGACGACGAGCGCATCGCCGACGGCAAGGCCGGTCTCGTCCGCCACGCCGACGTGCTGCAACGCATTCAGGCGGCCTACGGGGTCGACCCGGCAACCGTCGTGGCGGTCTGGGGCGTCGAGAGCAATTACGGGCGGATCACCGGCAAGTACCCGCTGGTCCAGGCACTGGGCACGCTTTCCTGTTTCGGCCGGCGCCAAGGCTATTTCCAGGGCGAGTTCTATGCCGCGCTGCGCATTCTCCAGCGCGGCGACATCGCGTCCGATCGCCTGAACGGCTCGTGGGCCGGCGCCTTCGGCCACACCCAGTTCATGCCGGCCACCTACGAGCGCCTGGCCGTCGATTTCGACGGCGACGGACGCCGCGACCTGGTCGACAACAGCGACGACGCGCTGGCGTCGACCGCCAACTTCCTGCGCAAGGGCGGCTGGCAGAGCGGCCTGCCGTGGGGCTTCGAGGTGCGTCTGCCGGCCGGCTTCGACCCCGCGCTCGCCGGTCGCAAGAACAAGCGTCCCGCAAGTGACTGGGCGGCGCGCGGCATCGTCGCGGTCGACGGCCGTACACTGGCCAATTCCGGCCTGGCTGACGGCGAGCGCACGGCCATCCTGCTGCCGGCCGGCGTGCGCGGCCCGGCCTTCATCGTCACCCCCAATTTCGACGTCATCTACGGCTACAACGCCGCCGAGAGCTACGGCCTGGCCATTTCCCACCTCTCAGACCGTTTGCGTGGCGGGCCGCCCTTCGCTACGCCGTGGCCGACCGACGACCCCGGCCTGTCGCGTGCCGAGCGCCGCGAACTGCAGACCCTGCTTGCGGCACGCGGCCATGACATCGGCGAGATCGACGGCATGCTCGGCGACAAGAGCCGCGTCGCTGTCAGGCTGGAGCAGTCCCGGCTCGGCCAGCCGGTGAACGGGCGCGGCGGCCAGAAGCTGCTGCAGGCCCTGCGCGCCGAGGGTGATGCACAACGATCAAACTAATCCGTGGAGGTACCGGATTGCCGGCCGCCCGGTTGCGGGCGCGGATCCGGGCCGCCAGGCGACTGTCGCGGTCGACAGTGAAAGATGATCTGTTTTCCTGGCCGACCGCACCGACTCGTCCGCGCCATAGCTCTGTGCCGGCGCTCCAACAGCAGGTTTTCCAACTCTTCCGGGATTTCGCTTGTTCCCGTATCATCCGGCGCTCAATTGTCGAGTTTCCGGCATCCGGCCATCGGGCCAGATGCCTCGTCCGAGGAAAACCACATGAAAAAACGGCTTGTTGCCGCGCTGATCGCCTGCGCTCCCCTGCTGGCCACTGCCAGCGATGTCAACATCAGTGTCGGCAGCGTGCGCGTGCAGGCGCCGGGTGTCTCCGTCACCTTCGGCAGCCGCAATGACCGGGGCTACTACTGGGACGGCTACGGCTGGCGCGAGCCCGCCTACTGGAAACTGCACAACGGGCCGAAGGGCCAGAAATACTACACTGGCCACGGCAACAACGGCGTCCCGCATCAGGGTGGCGGGCATTGTCCGCCGGGTCAGGCCAAGAAAGGCAACTGCTGAAACCAGCGCCGACGCGCACAAGACGCGGCGGCGCCCTCCGCTCCCGCGCTGTTGGCACCTTGGTCGGGGCGATGTCCTGCGGTATTCGCGCCGCAAGCTGCATGCTTGCATTGTGCCTGCCAACACGGGGTGTCGCCACTCGCGGATCCCGAACCTCAACCAATAGCCGGATGGCCCCGTGGGCCAAACGTGCCTGCCTGACCCATCGGGGACGGACAGCCGCTGTCTTCGCCACCCCCAGCACCACCATGCCCAAGCACCGGTTGTCTCTGCTCGCACCGGATTTGTCGGGATGGTGCATCGAAAGTCCCCTGTCCATGACAGGAGCGGCATCGATGCCGACATGCCCCGGACCCATGCATTCCCTCTCGGCAGTGCCAGTGGGAGATCATGGCGTTCGCCGCAGACTCCCGGATTTCTGCTTCGCTGCCATCCGGGCCATCGCCGAACCACGCGGTTTGCCTGTCGGTCGCAAACGCCTCGGGCCCGACAGTGTATGCGGTGATCTTCTGTTAACATAGCGGCCTTGCGCCGCCAGTCCGGGCGGCGACCACCGAAGTCCGGCCTCGGCGCCACCCGCCAACACCGGAAAACAACCCCGCCAGCGACATCTCCGATGAAAATCGACCTGCGTTTGACCTTCCACTACGGGCTGACGATATTTCTCAGCGCCTTCCTGCTCTTCCAGGTGCAGCCGATGATCGGCAAGATGATCCTGCCCTGGTTCGGCGGCTCGGCGTCGGTGTGGACGACGTGCATGCTGTTCTTCCAGATGATCCTGCTGCTAGGCTATCTGTATTCGCACTGGATCGTCGCCCGACTGTCGCCGCGCCGCCAAAGCCATCTGCATATCGCCCTGCTGCTCGCCAGCCTGCTGGTGATGCCGGTCGCCCCGAGTGACGCGTGGAAGCCGACCGGCGCCGAAAACCCGACGCTGCGCATCCTCGGTCTGCTTCTCGCCTCGATCGGCCTGCCCTACTTCGTGTTGTCAACCACCGGCCCGCTGGTGCAGGCCTGGTTCGCCCGCGAGCGTTCCGGCCAGGTCCCTTACCGGCTGTTCGCACTCTCCAACTTCGGCTCGATGCTGGCGTTGATCGCCTATCCGCTCGCCATTGAACCGGTGCTGCCAACGCGCCTGCAATCGTGGGCATGGTCGGGGCTTTTCGCCACCTTCGTCGTCGCCTGCGGCCTTCTCGCCTGGCGGGGACGCAACAGCGAGCCGCTGGCGATCCGGCACCACGACGAGGCTCAGCCGATCACCGGTCGCCAGCTCGTGCTGTGGGCCGCGCTGGCTGCCTGCCCATCGATACTGATGGTCGCCAACACCAGCTTCCTGACCGCGAACATCGCCCCCATCCCGCTGCTCTGGGTGGCGCCGCTTGGCCTCTACCTGCTCTCGTTCATTCTCGCCTTCGAGGGCCGCGGCTGGTACCGGCGCGGGCTGTACCTGCCGCTGCTCGTCGTCGGCCTGGGCGTGCTGGCGTGGCTGCCAACGCTGGGCATTTCCGAGTTGTCGATCCAGGTGTCGATGGCAATCAACCTGGCATCCTTCTTCGTCGCCTGCATGGCGTGCCACGGCGAACTTGCCAGGCATCAGCCGCATCCCGCGCAACTGACCACCTATTTCCTGATGCTCGCCTTCGGCGGCGCCCTCGGCGGCTTCTTCGTCGGCGTCGTCGCGCCGTATTTCTTCAACAGTCACTACGAGTTGTCCATCGCCATCGTCCTCACCGGGCTGGTGGTTGCCGTTGCCGTCATCCCGACGCTGCCCGCCGCGCGGCCGCGCTGGCGACTGGCTGCCGGTGTTGGCAGCGCGCTCGTCCTCGTCGTCCTGGCCGGCGTGCGCGTTGCCGATCACGTCGCGGAAAACAGCGGTGCAGATGCCCTGCTGCGCAACTTCTACGGCACGCTGACCGTCCATAGCAACCCGGAAACCGGCTTCCGCACCATGCTGCACGGCCAGATCATCCACGGCCGGCAGTTCATGGCGGCCGACAAGGCGCTGTCGCCAACCACCTACTACAGCAGCGAAGGCGGCGCCGGCAAGGCGCTCCTCGCCAAGGCTGGAAGCAGCTCGTTGCGCGTCGGCGTCGTCGGCATCGGAATCGGCACTCTTGCCGCCTACGGCCGGGCCGGCGACTACTACCGGCTTTACGACATCGACCCGCTGGTCATCGACGTGGCCAAGAGCCACTTCAGCTTCCTCGCGCAAGCCCGGGCACAGACCGACATCGTCCTTGGCGACGCCCGCCTGCAACTGGAGAACGAGCCGCCACAGCAGTTCGACGTGCTGGTCGTCGATGCCTTCTCGGGCGATTCGGTGCCCGTTCATCTGCTGACCCGCCAGGCCTTCGAACTCTATTTCCGCCACCTGAAGCCGGACGGGGTGCTCGCGGTGCACATCACCAACCGCTTCCTCGACCTGCGCCCCGTGATCAAGGCCGCGGCCGACCACCTGGGCCGGCCGGCGCGCATCATCGATCAGGAGGACGACCGTGAGCGCGGCATCTTCCGCTCCCGCTGGGCGCTGATCGCCCAGGACGACACCTTCTTCTGCCACCAGGGCTTCGAGGACGCCAAGCTGCTTGCCGACACGCCTGGTTTCCGCCCGTGGCAGGATGACTACAGCAGCCTGTTCGCGATCCTGATGTAGGGCGTGGCAAGGCGCCGCGCGGGGTAGAATCGCTTCCATGAGATCAGCAACGCCATTCACCATCGTCCTGCTCGCCGGCCTCGCCGGTTGCGCACTCTTTCCTGCCTGGCACTGGGAGAAGCCCGGCGCCGCGACTGGCGAATACGAGCGGGACGTCACATTCTGCAAGCAGCGGATCTACCCGGGGGTCGATGGCATGGTCACCAACGAGAGCGTGCGGCTGATGCACGGCTGCATGGAGGCGAAGGGCTGGCGGAAGGTGCAGAATTGAGCGTCGCATGTGCGGACGCCGTGCTCCCCCGATACCGCAATCGGCGGGCCATTGCCGCCGGCAGCGAGGTTCGCAAACAACCGTGGTAAGTCCAACCGGCGGATTCGCGGGATTTCTGCGCAATCGCCGGCTCGGCGAACTCGTGGAAGACGCCCGACGGCGCGACGGTCGTCATCACCTGCATCAGCACGACTGCGACGACCTCGGCGACGCGTAGCGTAGCAAGCCGAGGCGGCCTGATCGTCGCCACGCGAAGGGATTGCGACGCTCCTTGACAGCGAGCCTTGCCGGAACCGGATGCGCCGGGGTGCAACCTGGGTTGCCGCCCTACACTGGTCTTTCGCCCGGCAATCCGGAGGCAAGTCGTGCGGCCAGGGCCCGGATGTGGCGATCGTCGGTTCCGCAACAGCCACCCAGGATCTTCAGACCCATTTCCCGATGCAAGTCGGCGAGTGCCCGTCCGAACCTTTGCGGATCCTCCTCCACCAGAGTGGTGCTGTCGTTGAGGTCTTCGGGACTGAGCGGAGCAGTATTGGCGAGCAGGCCGATGATGCGCCGCCGGGCCAGAGGAGAAGAATTGGCTTCGTGGGTGAGCGCCGCTCGGGCAAAGGAGGCATGCGTGCAGTTGATCATATAGGCCAGGGGCCGCGGTGTCGCAAGAGCATCAATCGCAGCGACCGCTTCGTTCAGCGGCGTGCCGTCGAGCAGCGTTCCCGCCGGTCGGACCACGAAACTGACGACATAGGGCATGCCGGTGGCGGCCATTGCCAGGGCGAGACCGGTGGCCTCGCTCAAGGCCGGAAGGGTGGCGGCCAGGAGGAAGTCGACCCCCACGTCAGCCAGCTTGCCGGCCTGCCAGGCGTGGAACTTCAGGGCCTCGTTGACGGCCAGCGCCTCGGCGGGGGCATAGGCATCCCCGCGACAACTCATCAAGCCGCAGATGACCACCTTCCCGGCATATTCCCCGTAGCCGCTCCGCAGCCCCTCGAGATACCTGACATTGTCGCCATTGACATCCCTTCCGGCGAGACCGGCCGCATCGATCCGTTCGCGGCTTGCCCGCCAGGTCGGGGTGGACATGAGGAGCGGCAGGCCCGTGTCGCGACCGATGTCCAGATACTGGCGACAGATGGTTTCCAAAGCCGCGCGTTTCGGGCCTTCATAGATGAATGCCGAATTGACCAGATGGGGGTCCAGTTCGAGGCCGCTGTTGCGGCGCAGGCGCTCGATGACCGCCCCCTCACCGAGGATGCACGGAAATCGCGCGAGAAATTCCGCGAAAGGGATGTGGTTCATGCGTGACGTTACCCTCGGAAAGCGCTGACCAAATCGTCCCGCCACAAGGCTGGTTGGCCCTCAGGTCTGGCGACGAGCCAGCTGGTCGGCAAATTGGTGATTGACATCGCGATGCTGCGCCTCGTCTTCACGGACAACGATGATGACGTCGCGCACGCGCGCGTCGCCAATGAGCGACCGCACGACGGCATCCGGAAGCATTGATGACGTCGCGCACGCGCGCGTCGCCAGACAGATCTTTATGATCATTCGCCACCTTGGGTGCCGGAACACTGGCGTGGCCGCCGGGGTGGAGGCGTAACAGACATGTCGATCCTCCGGCAGGTCACTCGGCTCCGGCCGCCATCGAGGCGGCCAACGAACGAGGCAGCGGGTGACGCAGTCACCCGATTGTACGGCAGTGCGCACGATGTCGCCGCCGTCATCGAACTCCGCTTCAACGTGTTTGGACCTGCCGATCGCCTGCCGCGCGACCCGCCCCCCTGGCTCCGCTACCCCGCGCCCTCAGGCACTGCGCAGCCTGAGCATCCGCGTGACCCAGATTGCCGCGAAGGGAACGACCAGCCCGAGGGCGATCGAGGTCATGAACAGCGCGCCCAGCTGGCTGTAGTCGGCAGTCGCCTTGACGGCCTGGGTCACCGGGTCGCGGACTTCGCGGCTGACCTCGAAGATCTGGTTCAGATACTTCGTGCCGAGCTGCGAGGCCGACAACGCAAGGTTGGTGAAGGATGCCATCACCGCGAAATAGGTCGCCTTGAGGTTCGCCGGCGCGGAATTGGCGATCCACGCCAGCATCGGCACCATGGCGATCTGCCCGAGCGGCGACTCGAGCGCGGTGTCGATCAGGGCGATGAAACGGGCATCGACGACCCCGCCGGTCCGCGCTGCCGTCCATTCGTGCAGGCCGTGATACATGCCGAGCGTCGGCAGGCTCAGCAGCGTACCGGTCAGCACCAGGAAGCCGACGATGTAGGCGATCGAGCGCTCGCCCATGAAGCGCCGGAAGGCGAAAAGACCGAACAGCGTCAGCACGCTGGCGATCAGCGACAGCTTGGCGAGAAAGGACTGGTCGAAGCCCAGCACGTCGATCATCCACCAGGTCGAGCCGGCGCCGGGGCCAGGCATGGCGCGGAAGACGAAGATCACGATGGCCGTGCCGAGCAGGGTCCGCCGGGAATCCTCGTCCAGCGCGCGCAGCAGCTTGGCCATCAGGAAGGTGATGATGGCAAAGGAACCCAGGAAGATGATCTCCTGGCCGAACTCGAGCTGCGAGACGCCAACGGAAACGCTGATGGCGACGAACACCAGACTGCCACCCAGGATCCACCAGTCGGGCTTGACCGGCTCGGTTGGCGGTTCCAGCAGCGCCCGCAGGCTGGCCTCGTCGAAGCCGCGGGCGCGCAGCCGCCCCGCCTCGCGCCGCCTGATCAGGCTCGCCAGCAGAACACCAGCCACCGAGATCGCCGGAATGACCAGCGCCATGCCATATACCTGGGCGTAGATCGCAACCCGCGCAGGATTCGGCAGGCTTTCGACGCTGGCGAACATCACCACATTCACCAGCGAGACGAGGACGCCGCCGCCGATGATGGCGACGCGCCCCAGCGTCTGCAGCGTGGTGTTCATCAGCCGGCGCGTTTCCGGCGGCACCATCTCGCCCTGGTCGTTCACCCGCGGCACCGCTTCCACGGTCATGGCGTCCGCGACGACGTCCTGGAGGACGTAGCCCACCGGCGAAAGGAGCGCGGCGACGACGTACCAGGCCTCCAGCGGCATGATCCCGCTCATGTACTGCGGCTCGGCCACGAGGCCCAGCATGATCAGCAGGCTGGCGGCGATGAGCGAGGCGCCCAGCCAGACCAGGCCGGCCTTGTGGCGCCATACCAGGTCGACCAGGTGGCCGAGGGGCATCTTGAGCGCCCACGGAATGCCCGCCCAGAAGCCGAGCGCCGCCAGGAAGGCGGCGGACAGGCCGAGGTACTCCTTGACGAAGAAGGTCCCGACGATCCCGGTCAACCCGGAAACCCCGGCCGCGACATAGACCATCAGCGGCGGCAGGTAGGAAAGCCGCATCTCGCGGCCGAGTTCCAGGATGTTGTCGTCAAACCAGCGACGGATGGCAGCGAGCACGGCAGGACTCCAGCGAATCAGAAACAGGGGACGTTCCGGCACGACAAGACCGGCGAATCCGACCAGCCCTTGCCGGCGGCCATGGCGGCGCATGCCTGGGCGCAGAAGTCGCGTATTGTGCCCCAGGTTCCCACCAGTCGCCGACTCGCCTCTGCGCCCGAAGGAAATTCCGGCGCGAAGAAGGGTGACTCGCGTTCCCGAGGCCAGGTTGGCCGCGGCCTGCAGCCGTCCGGACGACTCCAGGCACGGACACGGCGCAGTCGCCGCACGGCCCGGCCTGAATTTCGGGATATTTCGCTGCGGCACAGGTGAAACATAGCCGATTGACTCCGGCTGACAGCCCAAGGATACTCACGCCAGCGGAATCGCGACTCCCATCGATCCTTCTCTCACAGGTGCATAGCCGCGCCGAGGCGCTGCTGCCATAAGCCAATCCGGAACAAGACCATGAAACGAACCGTCGGACAAACCCTCAAGTGGCTACTGGTGTCGCTCCTCGTGATCGGCGTCGCGCTGCTCGCCTTGCGGTCGTTTCGGGCACTCAGCGGCCCGCCCTTGCAACCGTGGCACACCTTCGTTCCCCAGGAATTCCGAGCCGAGCAACTCGACGCGGCCGACTGGACCCGCTACTTGGCGCAGGAGGACGCGATCATGGCCAGCCTGCGCGCCGAGGTCAGCCAGAAGCTGGCGCCCGACCAGCGCGTGCCGATCAATCGCTATTTCGAGGCGAGCCCGGTTTACCCCGCGCGCTTTGCTCAGGACTGGAACCGCTCCTACGTCATGGAACCCGAAGGCAAGCCGCTTGGCGTGATCGTCCTGCTGCACGGGCTGACCGATTCGCCCTACAGCCTCCGTCATATTGCAAGGCGTTATCGCGATCAGGGCTATGTCGCCATCGGCATCCGCCTGCCGGCCCACGGCACTGTCCCGGCCGGGCTGACCGACGTCCGCTGGGAAGACTGGATGGCTGCAACGCGGCTGGCGGTGCGCGAAGCGCGCCGGCGCGTGCCGGCTCCGGCGCCGCTGCATCTGGCCGGGTTCTCGAACGGCGGAGCACTGGCGATGAAATACTCGCTCGATGCGCTGGAAAACCCGCAACTCCCGCGCGCCGATCGCATCGTGCTGTTTACGCCGATGATCGGCATCACGCGGTTTGCGCGCTTTGCCGGTCTGGCCAGCCTGCCGGCGCTGTTGCCGCCGTTCGCCAACGCCGCCTGGCTCAGCGTCGTTCCGGAATTCAATCCGTTCAAGTACAACTCGTTTCCGGTCAACGGCGCACGCCAGTCCTTCCGCCTCACCGATGCGCTGCAGGCGCAGATCGAGCGCATGGCGCGCAGGGGCGAACTGAGCGCCCTGCCCCCCGTGCTGACGTTCCAGTCGGTGATCGATTTCACCGTCAGCACGCCGGCAATCCTCACCGCGCTATACGCAAACCTGCCCGACAACGGCAGCGAGATCGTCCTTTTCGACGTAAACCGGACACTCAAGTTCGCTCCGCTTCTGCGTCCCGCCTCCTACGTCGCGATCGACCGCCTGGCACCCACCGCACCCGCGACCTACCGTTTCACCGCCATCGCCAATGCCAACGATGACAGCGAAGCCACCGTCGAACGCAGCATCGCCCCCGGCCAGCTGGAGGCGGCGGTTCGCCCTTTGAACCTGCCCTATCCGCCGGGAATCTTCTCGCTTTCGCATCTGGCGATCCCGATTCCGATGGACGATCCGCTCTACGGGATGCACCCCGACCCGAAAACGAAAGACGACTACGGCTACAACCTGGGCGCGATGGATGCCCGCGGCGAGCGCGGCGCGCTGATCGTCGACCAGGACTTCCTGACGCGGCTGCCGTCCAATCCGTTCTTCCCGTATCTTCTGGAACGCATCGATGGCGAGATCAACCATCCTTCGGGTCCCTCCGGACGCAATATCGCGACGACGTCATCGCCGGGCCTGCCGGTGCGGGCGGAAGCGGTATTGTCTACGTTCCTTCCGGCCGAAGAAGGGCTGCAGCCGTTTGCGGGCCCCTGAGCGGAGCCATCGGCGCGCGGGTGCCGGGATCAACTCATTGCTCAGCCCCGCTTGCGGCGGCGCGCAGGTGAGGAGCAACTGCGGCACGATGACCGCGCCGACATGTGTAGTGCCAGAACCGGCGCTTTGGACGGCAGGGGCTCCGCCTGGAGCCCAGGGGGTCACCTGCCCGAACGGTGCCGACCCTGTTCCAGGCCGGCTCCGCGACGAATTGTCAGATAAGACGACTTGGTCCGCTCTTTCCTGACCTGGCTCTTTGCGATACCCTGCTTTCCCAGCATTCAGCCTACAGACAGCGTTGCCGCAACATCCTTCCATGCCCCTGCCAAGATCCCTCGACTCTTCGCTCCAGCCCCTCGGCAAGGCAACGCAGTTTGCCGAGGACATTCAGGAAATCATCAATCAGGCGCCTTTCTTCGATGAACTGGATACGTCCGAGATCAAGGAACTGTGTCAGTTCATGGATTGCTACACCATCCGTCGCGGCGGCTTGCTGATCCGTGAAGGCGACGCCGGTGATTTCCTGTTGATCATCTTGACGGGCACCGTGAACGTCGTCAAGTATCGTGAAGATGGCGGGCGTCGCTTCATTGCGACGGTAAGCCGGGAGCCACGGTAGGGGAAATGGCGATTGTCGACAAGGGTATCCGCTTCGCCAGTTGCATAGCCAACGAGGAAGTCGATTTTGCGGTTCTCGACCGGGATGCTCTCAACGCCATCCTCCATGAACATCCACGCCTCGGGAACAAGTTGTTGCTGATGCTGCTCGCACTCATGACGAAGCGGCTGCGTGAAACGGGAAGCCGCCTGATGCACCACCTTGGTGAAGCGATCGTCTGACAGTCGCCGGCCTTATTGGGCTGGTTTCCGGGTGACGATACGCACCCGCGTCTTCCGGCGCGACGATGGCACCGGCCGCAGCGGTTGCGTCCGCTTTCGCGAGCTTGCATGCGGCCAAACGGGCAGCCACAGCCGCGAAGCGGCTGGCGTGGGCGGCCGTACTGCGTCATCATGCGCTTTCCTTCCCTGATGGAGTTCCCGATGAAACTCAAGATCCTGCTTGCAAGCGCGCTCTTCTCCGCATCGGCTGCCGTTTTGGCAGCAGGTTTCCAACTCAGCAGCCCCGAGATCAAGGCGGGCGGCCTGATCGACAAGCGTTTCGAATTCAACGGCTTCGGCTGTTCCGGGGAAAACAAGTCGCCCGCCCTCGAATGGCGAAATGCCCCTGCCGGCACGAAGAGCTTCGCCATCACGGTCTACGACCCGGATGCGCCGACCGGCTCGGGCTGGTGGCACTGGAGCGTCATCAACCTGCCCGCCGATGTCAGTTCGCTGCCCGCCGACGCCGGCGCGCTCGGCGACGCCAACTTGCCCGCCGGCGCCCGCCAGGTGCGCATCGACTACGGCGTCGCCGCCTGGGGCGGCGTCTGTCCGCCGCAGGGCGACAAGCCCCACCGCTACATCTTCACCATCCACGCCCTGAAAGTACCCAAGCTCGACATCCCCGCCGACGCGACGGCGGCGCTGGCGGGTTACATGATCAACGCCAATGCGATCGGCAAGGCGAGCTTCGTCGCACGCTACGGGCGCGCGAAGGCAAACTGAGCGTCCGCGGCAACTCGCCTCACGATGGACGGGCGAGGCCAGGCGGGCTTGGCTTATCGCCGGCTGCCCGATGCTGACAGATGCCGGGAACACGAAATGCCGGGGTCGCTCCCGGCCTTTTTCATTCTGGCCCGTTTTCGCCGGTCGACCGCGACAGTCAGCCCTACTTGTGCCTGGCGAGCCGCAGCCAGGTATCGACCACGGTATCCGGGTTCAGCGAGATGCTGCCGATGCCCTGGTCCATCAGCCATTCGGCGAGGTCCGGGTGGTCGGAGGGGCCCTGGCCGACGGTGCGGACGAAGGGCACCATCAGTTGCACGTTGGTCAGGCCCATTTCCTCGCGCACCTTCTTCAGCGCGCGGCATTCCATCTCGAAGCCGTCTTCGAAGGTGTGCGCGATGTAGCGCGAGGCGCCGCGGAAGCCGAGCATCGGGTTTTCCTCTTCCGGCTCGTAGAGTTCGCCGCCGAGCAGCTTGCGGTACTCGTTGGACTTGAAATCGGAGAGGTGACCCACCTTGGCTTATGAATATTACCAAGCGCCCCCTTTTGGCCGATGGCATAATCCTTAGCTCTTGTCATACCCAGCGAAATCTGCAATCGCCACCATATATGTCGTCCCCACTCAAACTCCTGCGCCTGCTGGTCATTAGCCTGTCACTTGTCTCCAGTCTGCCAGCCGCTGCCGGCGGAATTAGCAAGGATGACCTCGACGCGCAAAAAGAACTGCTGCAACTCAAGATTGATAGCGGCAAGGAATTGCTGCAAAAAGACATCGAGGCACAGGGAAAGCGCCTCGATGCCCTGGATAAGCGAATCGATGATCAGGTAAGCCGGGTCAGTGACATCGGAAACGCAGTCGACCGATCCACCACGATCAGCGGATGGATCGGAATTCTGATCGCCGTTCTTCTGGCTGCGGGTGGTTTGGTAGGATATTTCTCGGTGGTCGAGAAAGCCAGGCGTGAAGCTAACGAAACCGCCAGCAAATGGTTTGCCGAAAATGAAAAAGAGCTACGCGCCAGGATCGATTCCCTTCACACCGATGCACGCAATGACATCAACGATACCGTCCGGAGCGTCCACGACAGCGCCGAAGAAGCCAAGGCCGCCATTGAAAGGGCGCAAAAGGATATCGGCACTACCCAACCGGACACATCGCGAGGCCGAGATAACGACACAGACGCAGAAACGCTTCAGCGGCGGACAAACGAGCTGAAAGCCATACCGGAAAACAGCTACTCGTTCGACGACTGGAATACCCGGGCGTTCGCCGCCTATAAGGCCGGGCAACTTGATGCGGCGGCACTGTATTGGGGAAATGCAGCCAGAATCCCGGCGGCAGACGCAATAAATTCAGTTCAAGCCATGTTCAACAAGGCCGTCACGCTCGGACAAATGGAGAAATACGAAGAGGCAATCGCTCTTTGCGACCGGCTGATCGCCACCTACGCCGACGACAAGACCCCCGCGCTCCGCGAACAGGTCGCTAAGGCCATGTTCAACAAGGCCGTCACGCTCGGAAAAATGGGGAAAGCCGAAGAGGAAATCGCTCTTTACGACCGGCTGATCGCCACCTACGCCGACGACAAGACCCCCGCGCTCCGCGAACAGGTCGCTAAGGCCATGGGCAACAAGGCCGTCACGCTCGGACAAATGGGGAAAGCCGAAGAGGAAATCGCTCTTTACGACCGGCT
>WBZM01001172.1_pt1 | contig 27948 bp, 27 predicted proteins | sample 5204271 | NCBI WGS metagenome assembly WBZM01 (sample SAMN12344346, study PRJNA552823) | activated sludge metagenome | biome: Activated sludge suspended growth; feature: Nitrification reactor; material: Wastewater; isolation source: activated sludge from nitrification reactor of wastewater... | reverse complement strand
GATTTTAGAAAACAAGTAACCAAATCAATGAAATCTCTCCAGAAAAATAAACGAAAAATTAAGTCTTTTTATCAAAAGAAAAGTTTAAAGTATGCTGCTTAATGTATACTATCCAACGAACTTATTAGTAGTTGTCCCAAAATGACCAATTTTTGGTGGTGACCGTAAAAAAACACGGTGTTTTTGGACAGTTTTGAGCAATTTCTATTTTTATAATCCGAGTCTATTTTTGATTGCCGCTAATTCCTGTTTTTGTGCCGCTAATTCTTTTTCCTGTTGTTCAAGTCGCGCCTTAAGTTCAGCATTTTCTTGCATAATTGCTGTGTCCTTTGCTTCGAGTTTATCGGCCCTGGAATTAACTGAAGCAATTTCCCGTGATTTAATTTCATTTGAAGCTTTAAACTCAACACTGAGCGCTTTAAATTCCGCATAAAACGCTTTTATAGCCCCCGTAATCCAAGGCACTAGCCCAGTATAATTTACTTGTTTAAAACCATCCTCGCCAGTTCTAACGAATTCTGGAGCCACTTTCTCGAGCTCCTGAGCAATGTAACCCGTGTGACGTCCATTATCGAGACTTCTCCATTCATAAGTCACAGTTCTAAGTTGCAAAATATTCTCTAAAGAAGCGGCATCTGAATATGATTCGATGTTCTTTTTTAGCCTTTCATCAGACGAGCAAGCAAAGGCCGTTGAGGCAGGGGTGACGGTACAAGTAGTGGCTCCACCATCAGAAAAAGTAGCTATTGTAGCGCCTGAAGATCCAAGAACATGAAGCATTGTGGAAGGGCCTATAGTTCCTATACCAACTTTCCCCGTGGTATCAATAGAAATACCACCAGGGTTATTCGGGCCGATATTTAAGCGTCCAATTCCATTATTTAGTTGCCAGATATTTAAACCAGAGGATGAAGAATTAGAATGGGCTTCATTTAATGCCACAAAGTTCACGTCAGATTCATTGTCAATTACATTTGTTTGTATAGGATAACCGAAATTCATGCCCCTGACTGTTAATCTCCCACCTCTTTGAGCCCCTGCCCCTATTTGAGTAGATCCGGTTACTAAGAAATCTGTAGTGACATGCAAACCTTTGGTTGGAGAGGCCGTCCCAATCCCGACGTTACCATCGGCCAAGACCGTGAGTCCGGATCCAGCGAACGAGTTTGCCTGAATTCGCGCGACTATTCCCGTAAGTGAGGTGCTTGTGTTCGCGACTTTCAGAAGACCTTCGGTTGAATTGAACGAGGCGCTCGACGAGGTGAGGTTCAGCAAGGTGCCCGTAGTCAGAGCGTTGGCAGTCATGGCCAATGGCGTTTGAGTTGTGGCCGTCGACCAATTCCATGTTTGCGCAAAGTTTGTATTATCAATCGCGTTAGTGGATATAGCTGCCGTGATGGCCGACAACGCCCATCCGCTTCCCGTCGAAACGAGATCAACGTAAGCGCCATTATTTTCTGATACTTTAAATTTGTTCGCCGTGCTATCAAAATAAATTCGCCCTTGGTCTGCGGGAGATAGTCCTGGAGCCGCCATCTCACGGAATGTTTGTGCACCTGCGACATCTAAAGTACTACCTGGTGCCGCCGTCCCAATACCGACGTTGCCCACATTATCAATCAGGACTCTTGCTTGATTATTAGTTCCAAACAACAGATTGTTGTTTCCACCATTCACAATAATTCCATAATTACCCCCGTAAGGGGCTGCGGCAGTCGTCACCCATCCGCCAAAAAAGGCTTCACCTGCTGCGTTTGTCTTCACACCAAATCTGGCGCTGGCAGATCCACCAGAAGAAAAAGAGTTCTCAACTCTTAAGTATGTTTGGCCGGCTGAATCCTTTCGCAAGTGTAACAGTTCTGTCGGATCTGTCGTACCAATACCAACGTTGCCAGCATTTGTTGCCGTAAAAACATCCTGCCCTAAATCAAACGAGTGCAATCGAAAACTGTTACCTGAAGATCCAGCCTTGTATATTGACCATTTTGACGCTCCATTTTCTTTTAATTCGATGCCAGCCAAATGGCCAAGCGGTGATTCGATAACAACTTGACTATCTCCGATTGGAGCGGTGGCATACACCGTTAGTGGTCTTACTGGACTCGCAGTACCAATGCCTACATTCCCACCCATAAAGGTCGCGGCATAACCGGCACCAGCCTGAGTCACTGCCAGCGCAGTCGATGCAGAGCTCGAATTATTCACCAAAGGCCCGGTCATGGTTCCACCGGCCAAAGGTAATTTCGACGCATCAGTCGCTGTGATATTTGTTAAATTAGAGCCATCAATCGCTGGGAGCTTATTTCCTGCCGCTACTTGAATTATTTTTCCCGTTGTTACGCCGACATCAACATTGATAGTTCCTGTTGTGGTAATTGGTCCACCAGTCAGCCCTGTGCCGGTAGCTACCGAAGTCACACCTCCGCCACTAGTGCCAAAAGTTTTTACCGCGCCATCGTAATACTTCATCACGTTAGAACCTGAATCGTACCAGATTTGCCCAGCAGCAAGGCCGCTGGAAGGATTTCCTGCAACAACCGGAAGTGCGGCGCTACCGTTTGTTGTAGTCTGAACATAATTCGCTGCCGGAGTCGCAAGCAGAGTAGTTAGATTTAAAAGCTGAGTGGGATTTAATGCCGGAGCAGTCGCCGGATTACCACTGCCATCAACAGCGCGCAGAATATTACTAACCTCAAATTTATCAACTTTCTGTGCTTCAAGCGCATACATAGCTTGGGGTACATAATTTAAATTCATAAGTGGCATTGCCTCATAGGCGGCCATAGTTTCATCTTTAAAATACACTACCAGTTTTCGCCCATCAGAAGAGTTAGGCGTGTAAGTTGTGCCTGTCGCACAGCGTGTGGTATCCAAGGTCATCGTTTCACGATTAGCAAAAATGCGGTCTACTTGGTAAGTCGCTGCATCTATTCTTGTACCAGTGCCATCATTTAGAGTGAGGGCAAAGACTCCGGCAGAGCCGGCCATATTTAAAGTTTGCACTTCTTCATACAGTAAGCAGTTTTCTGAACCGGGAGAACGCACCTGCAAACGAAATTGAACTGATGAGCCTTCAAGTGGAGCACCGTCAGGTTTAAAAATGCGACCCTGATAGGAAACGCCAGGGTTGTTAGCAAAACTAGTCAGCGCTAAAAAAAAAGTAAATAAAAAGCAAAGTGCTTTCATTGACCTGTTCATTGATATTCCTCTCCAGAGGTGATGCGTCCGTTAACGTGCAAATAAACTCTGTGACCATTCTGAGTTTTAGCGAGTTGTTTATTAATTAACAAACCGGCTGATTGCTTGACGCGAAAGCCAGAGGCTGCAGTAGAAACATAATTGCTAAAACCAGAAACTTTTTCAAGCGAAGTGACTTTGCTAAACGGAACTAAAGGTACACCCGAACTGCCGTCAAGTGGTGTTATGGAAGTATGCATATAGCAACCAGATAATACAAATTGAAGCAGTAAAAAAACAAATAAACATAAGCATTTCATACTTATGTTATAGTTCGGTCAATCCTTCCAGGACTTTAGCCAAAAATTTCATTTGTCTCGGGTTTTGACGAAATTATTAACAAATTCCCACAATGAGATTTTTTCAGAGAAATTATCTCAATCTAAGAATTTTAAAATAATTTCCTGGCTTTTTAAATAAGTTTAGATAAATATTCGTTGAATGTATCTAACACATTCAACCTTTGAAAATAAAAGTATCCAGGTGTTTGGAATTATACAGTCGAACAAGCCAACGTTCTAGAATCACACTCTGTCTAGGTTTTGCCATTATCAAATGAGATAATATTGCCTTCTGATTCCTCGAAGCTTTCAAATTCGGATTGTGCCATTGTCCAAGATATATGGTCTTGGTCTTTCATCACTGTTATGGAGTCAAAATTCATTCATCCGATAGTTACGGCTATTAGAACTTAGAAATTTTCGAAGTGAAGCAAAAAACAAACTCTCAAGATAAAACTCAAGACTTGTTAGTTCCTTGTTAGGTTATATCTTTGTTACATAAGAGTTTTATTGGGGGGGTGAAAATATTTTGTTTGATTGTAAAAGAGATATTCTAGATATTTACCATGGTTTAGTTTTATTAAAAATAGCGATAAAGACATTGTTAGGAAATCATTTTAGAGATCTAATTTAAAGATCTAAATTACAAATCAAGTTTGAAAATCTAATTTTAAGAACTAGTTTAGAGAATTAAAGAGATCTTATTTGAAGGGAGTTAACGTGAATTTTTTAAATATTCGTCCATTTTTAAATTTAATTATGTTGGTAATCCTTTTTTTCTATATATCTGCTTTTGCAGATACTGGGGTCTCAGTAAACTGCAAAATTTCTCCGGCAGGGTCATTTAAAGCTAAAACCAAAACAGTAACTGGGGCCGTAACTATCAAAAACAATGAAGTTATTGCAGAAAAAATTACGGTTGATTTAAAATCCCTTACTACAGATATGGGCTTAAGGGATGATCACATGAAAAAGAAATACCTTGAGGTTGATAAGTACCCAGAAGCTGTTTTAACCTTAGGTAAAGGTAAAGGCGGAAAAGGCGAAGGAAAACTTAAATTTAGAGGAATTGAAAAAGACATCAAAGGCACTTATAAAATCATCGATAATAAAGAAGTAGAAGCCCAATTTGACTTAAATATGGCAGATTTCAAAATAAGCGGAATCAGATACATGTCAATGGGAGTAAAAGATATCGTTAATGTTACGGTAACTGTGCCAATTAAAAAATAGAACCTCTTACTCTCGAACTACTGTAACAAAATTAAAGTAATTTCTACATTTCTAGCCCATTTTCAAAATGTAATTTTTACTAATAGCCTTCAAATTATCTTCCTAAATTCTTACTTTGGTGGGTTTTGGTTGGAAACAACGTATGCCTGTCGTTCTTTTAGACAGTTGATTGCTTGCAAATGTCGGGGCTAAATCTAGTCATTTTTAATTCATTACCATAATCAAACTGAGTCATTATACTTTCAGTAAAGGAAGAATGTATTGGCTTATTTATTGAATCATCGAAATGAGAGGTAGGGATTATATGCTTAAAAAACTAAGTTTTCTTATTGTTTCATCAAATCTTGTCCTTGCAAATTCTCAGGTTTGTTTAAAATACTATAATATTGAACTTTTGAAGGAGATAGAATCTTTAAATTCAAAAAGATCAGTAATATTTCCTGATGAAGACTTTAGATCGTATAGGTCCAGTGAAGTGTTGATAATTCATGATGGAAATAGTCAACGTCCAGAAATTCACGTCATAGAAAGTAGGTCATTAACAAATTTCTATTATTTAAATGACTATTTGGGTGATCATATTAAGGTAAGTCTATTGTTGCCAAAGATGAGAGAAAACAAAGGATCCCAGAAAAACCTACACATTGCTAATTCGAAACATGGAGAATCGATTCAAGAGGTGGGGCAAGCGGGTAGCAAGGAAATCTCAATTCGGAATAAAATATCCGAACTAAGCAAACTAGGAAACGATGACCGAAGAGAATTGTTAAGTAGATATCTTCGTGAGGAAATTTCAACTTCACAAACGCCATTAGACCAAAGGACCATTAGATATTTATTAGATTCTCTAATAAATGATAATGAAACTCTTCAAAAAGCATTAGATTTTCATAATCGTCATCATCAATCGCAAGTGGGAAAAACATTTTATGGTGACTTTCATGAGCATAAATTAGCGAACGAAGGTCAATTTAGATATTTCAAATTTACTCCAAAGGAATCTAAAATTGCGGTTAATGCAAGAGTTTTAGACATTCACAGATGGAATAGCTATCCTGAAAATATGACACCAGCGCAACCCAGAGGAGGTTCAACATTTTCGGGTGTTAGTATTTTAATTGAATGGTTAGGTGGTTTAGATGAAAGCGGCTTACAAAAAAAACATATTGCCTATTTAAAACAAGAAGAGATGGGGACAATTGAAATAATGAAAGATGAAGATAGATCAATTATTCAAGAAGGCTTTAATGACACATTAAATCTTCTGGAAATTCAGACTAAAAAACTGGCTGAGGCGCTCAAACTAAGAACATTTGGATTTACTGATAAAGATCGGGTTCCTGGATTGAATGTAAATGATGGAATGGATCCGCTAACACTTATGAGTAATATTAGCCACCTGGCAATGAAGGGTTGGAATTCAGATAGATTTGGAAATGTTTTAGAAAAAATAATTAATCTGCTGTCAACGAAAGAAGAAAGAGAGAATCCATTGTTTAACATCATCGATTTAATGGGAAAATTAAATCCGAGATTTGTTCTAGAAAAATTTAAAACAGCTCCAAATTCTTGGGAGTATATTTTTGTGATTACAGAAGATGGTTCGCTTAAGGTTTCACTCCATGGGCACAGTGGAAATAATTTAAAAGCTCAGAATCTTAGACTTGCAGGAGGAAAAAGGGTTTTAGCGGCTGGAAAATTTACTATTAACGAAAAAGAAAAATTAATTATTGATTTGAAATCCGATTCCTATCAGGATATTAATGCAGCCTATGGTAGTTACGATGCTTTTAGAGCTAGCGGGAGCGAGAATTTAGATTTTTTCATAGTTCAAGCTTTTCTGATTCAAGCAGGAAAAGAAGTAGAAAACATAAATAATAATTCAACTCAATCATACTACGAGTATAATTTTTTCGAGCAGAGGGCCAGAGAGAATGGGGAATCAAAATCTACTTTTGGACAAAGAGAGCGCGATGGATTTGGAGAAAAGGAAAGCTATAAAAGTAGTAGTGATTTTGAATACATGAAGCACAAGTACAATAGTAGAAACGCAAATTCAAAAGAACTGAAATGGAATCCAGATGCTGAAAATAGTGCCCCTTTAGAGTTTGAAAAATGGTCATCAGAAATGAATTCGAATGAAAAAATTGATTGGGCCCATTATGTGCTTGGAACAAATCCAGATATGCCTATAGGAAAAATAAAAAACAATTATAGAAAGTTAATAAATAAATTTCATCAAGATAAAAACAGATCAGTTCTTGCTAAAAGTATTTCATCTAGTTTAAATGTGGCATGGGAAATATTAGAGGAAAAGATGAGGGACTGAAATTATGATTTTAGTTTTAACAAAAATTATTTTAATATTAATAATTCAAATCACGGTTTCAAATGCAAATGTCATTGTAGGACCATTTAGTACAAAACCCAAATTTCGATTTGGTGTGGTTATTGAACCGCATTTGCAAAAGTCAACTGAAAAAATTTTAGAATCTGCAATGGCATTGGTTATAACTATTCTTCGCGAAAAAATTGATATTCAGAGAGAGTTAAACGGGAAGTATGATTTTATTATAGAAGTGACAGATCGAAAAACTGTTGAAACAAAAAATAAAGAAAATGCAGAAATTCAGTCATTTAATAGAGATTTGAATGGAGATGCTTATTCATTTATGTTTCTAGACTCACCGGGAGCTCCCATTGTTGTTAGAGTTTTATGGGATGAGGCGATGACAGAAATTAAAGATGGAAAACGAATTGAAAGGTCAGATGCTTTTGTAAGACTTGTGACTCTATTGGGTCATGAGATTTATGGAAATGTAATGAATTTTTTTATAAGAAGGGATCTCTTTGAATCTCCGCAATATAAATTTTCGAAGAAGAAACAAAAGGAAGAATGGCTAAAGTCAGAGGTTTTAGCATTTAAGGCAGGAGTTGATTTTATTACCATGATGATGGATAAGTTAGCATTACATTTGTCAGAAAAAATGAAATTGGATTTTCAAGGTGCCTTAAAACGCGAAAAAGAAAGCCTAAAATACTTTGAATCGAGATTAAATGCTTTTTTGGGTGATTCAAACAATGTAGTTTCATTTAAAAAATCAATTAGATGTAAATCTTTTTATTGAGAATTGGTCAAAATTCAATTTTAGGCTGAAGTGATCACTGGGCTTTTCCCCTTTCGGTTTTCGATTGGGCCCAGGAAGAATCAATCTAATTTAAAGTCTAGGGGCAGAAATTATTCTTTGAAATTCGGATAAAAATTAGCTTAATTCTTCCTATGCGCTATTGAAATTTAGCTGCAAAAAAGGGAGACGATGAAAGGGCAAAGTTGGATACGCAGTGGCGCTTGGGATTCATTCTGGATCTTAAATGGGATTCCCATTGCTCTTGTTTTTTTTATCTTTCACAAATTTGACCTTGATGGAAAAGCTACCCTAGCCGCTGGATTTTTGTTATGGGGCGGGCACCTCGTCTCTCCTGTGCTCGTCGCCTGGTCTCACTCGGAATTTAAAGCTCAAATGATTAAACACAAAATAAAATTTATTTGGATCCCTTTGCTTGCCATTATCGCCTCTACTTTAATTGGCCTTCTGACCGGACTCAATTTGATGGGAATTCCTGCAGGTCCTGATTTTTTACCTCAAATACCTGCAACAAAAGATTATGTAAATGGTATGGTTCTATTAAGTATTTTTTATTTAACATGGAATACTTATCATTTTGCTTTTCAATATTTTGGCATCATGACTATTTATCGAATAAAGTCTGGCGGATATAGTCCCATTCAAAGAAAATTTGATTTAATATTTTGCATTCTTAGTTACTTAATTATAATTCCATTAAGTTGGTGGCTTGTTCATCATCGACTTGCAGGTCCTTATTTTCATTATTTAAAACCACCGTCGAATCTTACAAAAGAGTTCTTAAAGAATACTTGTATCATAGTTTCTATCTGCATCACATCGATCATGCTTTTTAGAGAAATTAAACGCACTCAAAGCACTCAAAGCATTCAAAGCTATTGTCTTCCTCGACTTATTTTAATCCCTACAATTGGATTATTACCTCTATTGGTTTTCTGGATAGATCCAGTATTTGTGGCCATTTACAATTTTTCCCATTGGCTAATTGCCATTGGACTAGGCGCTCATACGATCTCCATTCATAAAAGTAAAATAATGGAAACTAGTTGGCGAAAATCGTTTTTGTTTTACGTTTTCTTGCTTGTGGGAGTCTCTGCAATTACATTTGATCTTGCTACTGCGGGTTTCAAATTAAGCCAACTAACCTATGATCTTATATCTTTTAACAATGTCCCTATTCTTCTTTCTACTTTGGTAGGATTTCGATTTGGATTTGTGATGGTACATTTTATCTACGACAAAATCATTTACAAATTTAGCGACACTTCAGTTAGAAAAACTATTGGCGCCGATTTACTTACAACTCCAGATTTTTAAATACTAGAAATCTAGAATCACTTATTTTATTCTCAGCAAGGAGCGAAAAATACAAATGAATGATGATATTTTTTTGGAGCAGGTTCGAGATTGACCTGAGGCCTAGTCTCGATAAAAATAGGTAATGGCTAACAACAAGATTCGAACTTTTAATCGAGATGGCAGTGACAATATTGATCGAAGCAATCTGCGCAGAGGATGGAATGATATTTACCATTCCATCTTATCGCTGACGTGGTCTCGATTTTTTGTGATTACAATCGGTATTTATTTTTTGATTAATTTACTTTTTGGTTTTTGTTATTTTCTTATGGGTCCTGAGGGTTTGGCGGGAATTGGATCTAACTTCGGTCTCAGATTTTTTGAAGAATGCTTTTTCTTTAGTGTTCAAACATTTTCCACTATTGGTTATGGCCGGGTCTCACCTGTGGGTTTTTTTCATAATGTCTTAGTGGCCATTGAAGCCTTTATTGGAATGCTGAGTATTTCTGTGATGTCTGGATTGCTGTTCGTTCGATTTGCTCGCCCTTCAGCAAAAATAAAGTTTAGTGATCAGGCTCTGATCACCCAACACCGAGGCCAGCGTTGTTTGATTTTTAGAATGGCTAACTCACGGTTAAATCGCATTGTTGAGGCCAGCGTCTCTATGAGCGTAATGCTCTCTAGCAAAACCCCAGAAGGCGAAATCTTGCGAGTGCAACATGATTTGCCGTTGATTCGTGGGCGTAGCTTGTTTTTTGCCTTAAGCTGGACGGTTGCCCATATCATTGATGATAAAAGTCCTTTGTATCAAAAGTCCCAAAAAGAGCTTGAAGCCATGGATGCTGAAATTATTGTTTCTGTCATGGGACACGATGAAACTTTCGCACAAACAATACATGCTCGTTATTCTTATATCCCAAGCGAATTGGTCGAAGATCGTCAATTTGCAGATATGATTGTGCGCACAGGACAAAATCTAAAAATTGATCTCGCGAAAATTTCAGACCTTAAGTAACCTCTGCGTTTGAGGTTCCAGCAGACGAGTGAGCCTTTTCGACGTCTACTTTTTTGTATAAATGCTTTCGGAGGGAGCGGGGCCTAGCTTTTAGGGGGACTCAGTTGGCGAATGAGGTGGATTTTTAAAAATCTGTTTTAGCTCTCTAAGACTATTTCTCATCCAAATCGCAGTCATTTTAGCTGCAGCAAATCGCTCAGTGGCGCCGGAGGCACTTGCTGCAATGGACGAGATAACTTCATCTGATAGTGATGTTGAGGCGGCAATCACATTTTCACTTTTCGAGTCATACATTATAATACGACGACCACTAATCCCATATTTTGGAGAAAGAGGTTGGCGCCAAGACGTTCGCATCGTCTTGTGATCGGCAGTTAAATCAGAGAAAATTTCATATAACTTGACCTGATTGTATTTAAACGATTCGTTGCTAAGATCTGGGAACTCAGACCTCATGTATTGTTCATAAATATCATTCATGATTTGCACTACGGCAGATTGGGCATGGCTAAGATATGTTGATTCATTGGGGTAGACTTCAAATCCATTTTCCAAATCTTCCAGCAAGTTGGCATTTTCAACACTAAGACTGAGGCTTCTGCCAGTCAAATTCTGAACTTCCATAAAATAATTCCTTACGAAGATTCCTAGGAATTTTTTGATGAGAACGGGATCTTGGGTTAATGCCATTATTGACTGCGCATCATATAAGGCAAAATGTATTCCAATTTCCATCCCCCTGGTTCTCGCAAGCGGGGAGTTATCAAAGAAGAAATGATTTAGAATATTACTTGATTCGCGTGTGGCATTGAGGTTCGCGTTTTTGTCAAAAACATATCGATCGACCATTTGATCTTGAATATCCTTAAAAACAAAATCTGAGATTTCCCCTGTCTTTGGATCAATCTCAATTAAGGTGTTCTGAGTGTGATTATGGAGAGAGATACCGAGCCCAAAATTCTGATAGGCTATTTTCTTTGATAGCTTGGGCAAATACTCTTTTTCTATCCAATCTTGATCGCTTAAGTTCATTCGACGGGCCACTTGGCTAATTAAATCAGATCCTATGAAGCCATGAAGGGGATACAATTTTTTTTGTGAGTTAAAGGAATCAATTACTTCAGAAGCATCTCGCAGAAGGTAACTGTTTCTAAAGCGTCCAATTTCAATATTTACAGCTGCTTTTTCCTTCATAATTCTAAAACCAGGTACATGCATATTCTCAAGGATGGTTGTGCCGACGACTCCGACTTTCATGCGCTTATCAGAATATGCTCCCATTTTAAGTATGAAGGGAGTCATAGTTTGTAATGGATTCCAAACCAATATTGAGGATCAGGAACATCAAATCGAAGTAAAGTGTAAGGTGTTAATTCTGACTGCGGAATAGGGATTGCATTTGAAAGATGCGCGCATTTCTTTTGCTGTCGTTGTTTTATAACATTATGGTTTTTGCAGATAATAAATGCATTGAAAGCTATGACTCTAAAAACAATCTTCAAAAAGAAATTAAAATTAATCGAACTTTAATACGACCAATTGATTCTGATCAAGGCTTATTTAGTACTGGAGCAATTCTAGATAGTTTTCGACGTGATCTTTTAAGTGGAAGGATCAAGAAAATACTTCTTAATAAAATCGAAGATGCCGAAAAAGAATTAGAAATTATGAATGAAGAAACTAAAAGAAGTAGAATCGATGCCCAAAATATAGATTTTAGAGGTCTAGAGTTTTACTATACTAATGGCTATCGCAGAGCAGTTCAACCTGCTATTGATACCAGATCACACTTACAAGTATTGGGAATAGATAGAACTATCGAAGAGATTCCTAAGGAATCGCCAATATTGCTACTAGGTGAAGGTCAAACTGGAACATTATTAGCCTCTCTAAAAGAGAAAAGTTTTTCTAATTTACGATCTATTGATGTTGAATATGGAATTTCGTTGCCCTATAATGGCTTAAGCTACTCAACGAAAGAGTATGGTGATGCAGCTGACTTAAAAAAAGTAGCTAGTAGTTCACAAAAACTCGTGCTTTCAAAAGATTTATTAGCATCTGCCCCTAAAACTAAAATTTTTCCTATTTTAACAGAGACCATTCGTGTTTTAGGCCCATTGGGGGAAGCACGTCATTCATTTGTAGGAAACGAACTGAAAGAAATTCTTCTAAATGCAAAAACTATTTTGTCCAATAATAATATTGCGATTGAAATTGTAATTACAGATTCCAAAACTAATGAAGGTTATATAAAAATTACTAAATCTGAAGTTGAGTTTGGGAATAAACAGTTTTTCAACACAGGCGGACCATGACCTTCCGCCATGCCTCCATTGATGATATCCCCCGAAATACTTACTTTTGGAGCAAAAGGAATAGCTTTAGCTAAGGAAAATCAACGAGATCAGGCAGATGCCCGTCAAGGAATATACCGTAGGGATTTCTTAAATTCAAGTAAGGAAGTAAAATGGGAGCATTTATTCTTAGCAATTATGAGAAAATTAAATCCTAATGCTCTATTGAATGATGGAAAACTTGATGATTGGAGAAAATATTTTAACCAAAACGTAAGAACTAATATTGTAAGTGGTAACTCTATGAAGGCTCTAGTTTATTTGACTTCCTTTGATACGAAGGTATTATCTGTTCTTAAAAGAATATATCATTTATCGGATGAAAAAGGCAACACGCCATTCTTTGATTATTATTATGGCAATCCTTCTAAAAAGTTAAAAAGTTGGGATTATAATGATCTGTTTCAGCATCCATATAAAATTAATAATGTAAATAACGAATAAAAAAACTCCATTTTTTATTCTTATTTTACATTTCATTTTTTAAACTATGGTCTGTCTAATCCTTTATTGATGGCTGATTGAGATAAGACGTTCGACATATTCCTTTGGCAGCCCGGCAGCCTGTGCCCCTCTAACTAAAGCCTCCAAATACCGCGGGCTAATCGCCCCCTGGGTACTTGCTCGCGAGGGATTTGTCGTAAAGGCGATGGCTTCGACTTCTTTTCCATCAACCCAAATTTGGATTTTTCGTTCAATAGACATTCCAGTTATAACACCTTCTTTATGTTGAACCACGGGCCAATTGACAGCCGGAATTTCAAAAAGACGCCCATAGATTTTTGCATCCACTTTGTCGACAAGACCTGCCACTCGGCCTCCCCACCAACGGGATGGAAAATCAAAAATAAGATCAACACCACGAGCTTCAGCAATCTTTCCTTCGGGAAGCTGAAAGAATTCATAACTATGTTCTTTTCGCCAAGATTCAAAGGCCTCCCTGTCCAAAACGCCAGAATAAGCAAAATACAACCGGGGCTCAGATCCAACAACCTCTTCACGAGCCTTCATGACTTTATGATAATGTGAATCCATAACAAACCTCCCAAATAATCATGTAGATACCGTCTTAATTTTCTTAGAAATTTTTTAGAAATAATCCAGAATGATTTCCTTATTTTTAATTCCTAAGCTGCAATTAAGTCAAGCAGCAGTTATTCAAGCATTTCTACTTTAGGTTTTTTTTTACAGATATTTAATAGACGATGATGGGGGGCCAAAATTTGAAATCTTGGTCGCAAATCATCTTTTTAAAAATGCTCAATTTTTTGGAGGACCCCAAGGGAATAGATGTGAACTGTGTTATATCCTTGTAGAAGATGAGTTTTCAAAGTTAAATCGGTGGAAGAAGTTAAGACGAGCCTGTACATTTCTATCACACTTGCGTCCTGTAAAAAATTCATAAAGCAGCATTCTCAAGCTATGTCTAATTTTTTGTGGCATGGAGAGATCCAAACTTTATAACAAAGCAAAGTAATAAAGAATTTCCTATGAAAGAAGTTTTTGCGATGGCTTTTTTGAGTCTAATAAGCGCCGCAGTTTTTGCCGCTCCTAAAAGCTCCGTTTATGGGTGTGAAAGCCTTGGTGGAGTTGAAGAGTATCGTGTTGGTATTGATCTCAACAGTGGGCAAGCTAGTTTTTTTGACAATGACAGCATTTCTTATATGAAACTCACTCAGACAAGAATTTTAGAGACCTTCCCACCACAAACCCTCATGACTTTTGAAGGCAAAGTGGCTGGTTACTCCGGGAATTTATTGCTATATTTTAATCTCACAAAAAAAACGTCACACTCTATTCCATAGAAAAAAGAGGAAAACGGACTGAAATTGGGAAGTCAAGCTGTATTAGTGCTGAGCCAATATTGTATTGTTTGATGGCAACTTATTCAACAGGCCCAATCAAGCCGCGATAATTTAGTGATTCAAGCGGATTACTCAAGAAAGCTGTAATTCAATAACCTCGATAAATACAGATGAAGCTCATACGCATAAGATAGATTTTACTGGAGGAATGAAAGTAGAAACAGCTGCTACCCCTTTAAATTCTATCTGTATTTCTTCTGCAGCAAGCTGGAGTGCTGATAAATCAGTTATCCAGGAGGCCTTAATTGGATTTATTAACTCTCCATCAATGGCATTACCTTCTTCAAAAATTATTAATTACCAATTAACATTGGACAAAGGGCAGCTTCTAGTTTTTTCTCAGACGACTGGGCTTTCTTTAGATTAAACTGAAACTTGTAGATATAGTAAAAACTAACTAAAGGACACCCCTTATGAAGACAATCTTATTCGTGATTATCTATTCCGTAGGTTCTCTTTATGCGGGGTGGACAGATGTTGGTGGTGGACTTTCAAGTTACGATCAGGAAAATATTTGGTTCTTAGGGGATGATGCGATATCAATAGAGTGATTTGGTTTTGTTCACGCACGCTACTTAAAAAGTCGATTTTCCCTCTACAGCTTAATCGATCCTGGGGGTTGCTTGCTGAAAATTACGATGAGGTGACCGTATTGACTCACTATCTAAAAATAGATTTTATTAGCTATTATTTTTTAAAGGAGTAAGGAGAATAGGTAAAAGGAGGTACTTATGAAAAATAATATTCTTGTGTTAGCGTCTGTTTTAGTATCATTTTCCACTTACGCCAAGGGCAATGGTCCTGTCGCAACTGTTTGCAAAGCTGATATTGTAAAATATTGTGCTGATAAACAGCACGTGGCAAAGGAAGTAAGAACTTGTCTTGAGACAAAGAAAATTGAAATCCCTTTAGAAAAAACGATGTGATCAAAGGAAATGGGATTGGATTTAGCATCGGTTTTAAATTCTTCCCTCCTCTGCGCAATTTTGTTTCGTTCCGACGTTTCTCCTATAACCAAGTGGATATGTCAGGCGCTCCCGTCTCTTTGCCGTTAGATCGATGGTCTGTCTTTCATATCGATGAGGTTTTATTTGGTTTTGGGAGCGAATTTTGATGCAGAATTTGGGGTGATAGCTTTTGAACCTTGTCGCTTGCTTACTGCGCTCATTCACGGCTCGCCTACCGCTCGACACAACAATAGATGGGTCGGGACCAAGCGCAATTCGAATTGCCGCCGCCAATCCAAGAGCTTGTCATTCCAGATATAGCACCTAGATCAATCGCATAGCTACCACTGTTGAGCCAACCAAGGCAAGAGTCCGAAGTCGCAAAGCCCCGGGAGTTCGTGCCAGTCTAAACATGGGAGGAACTGCTAATGACTCCACCTTTGGTGTAATTGATTGGCACCAGAAGATTGATGTTGGGATCCCAAACCTGGAGGGCTCCCATGACCTTCGCTCGTGGTGTCCCATCTGTATTGACGGTCCAAAGTTCTGACCAGTTGTAGCTCATTCGATTGATAGCCCAATCACTTTCCAAGTTAGCGAAGATTAAAGTCTGACCTGTTTAGAACTAAGACCAAGTTTAATTAATACCTTCGTAATAATTGTTTCTAAAAGAAATCGTCGTTTCACTGCCAACTCTACAAGTTCAAATACATTTCGCCAGTAGATAGGATCGTTTTCTCGGAAACGAATCATTTCCGAAAACTCAGGTTCAAAACTACAATAGCCGATAGTTTTTATATCAATAGCTGTCATCACTGCAAGCACTTGGTTATTTGTCAAAATAGGCGAAGAATCCCTTTTGGGTAAGAGTTCTTGTAACTCTTGATCATCCTGCACAGAACTCTTATCAGGTCGCCATGCTAAGAGAGGCAGAATATAGCGAGGAATTTTATTTTTTTCTTTGCCCGTACCATCCCAAAAAAGTTTTTGATCTTCTTCAGAAAAAATCTCTTTAATTTTAAACCCAGATCGACGTTCCATTCGATCCAGTAAAGTGCGCGAGCACATATCAACAAAAGGCATTTCAAAATAGCTATGAAATTGCATTATCTGTTCTTGAGCAAAGTCAACACCGGCTAAAACTAAAGGGATATCCATTATGTAAGCAAAATGAAAACCTAAAAACTGGTTAAGTGTGCCATCCATTCGATCAACAGTTTGATAACTTCCTTTTTGCCCAACATTTTGAAGGGTGTATCGATAAAGTGTTTTATAAACTGACGAACTTGGTTTGTATCGAATGTGCTCTAAATCAAGTTTCTTTGCTACCTCTAAAGACCGTTCTAGGGCAATTGCGCTGTAAAAACCATTATCCCAAGTCATCAATAGCAACCGCAATTTAGGGTAATCACGCTTCAAACGATGAAGCATATAAGTACTATCACGTCCTCCGCTAAATAAAACGATTGCATCATAGCGACCTCGTCCTTTTCCTTGGTAGCTTTTTAGAAGTAGATCAAGCTCTTTGGCTTGATGGGCAATGTATTTTTCATGCCACTTTTTTTCCTCTTCATTTTTGGCACGATTGAATTCAATACAGAGATTACATACCCCATCAGTTAGAGTTATATATGAAACTCGGGAAGATATGACACACTGGGAACACCGTGGAGCTATCAATTTTGCAAACATCCATCTAATCTTAGGCCATATTTTTTGCGCTACAAAATCGAAGGATCTTATTTCTTTAACTATTTGTTGATCAACATTCATTTTCTTGTCTCCATTCATGTACACGTAAATGAGTAGAACCAATTTTAAGCCCATCTAATTCGGCAATGGCACGATCTACTTGCTTCACCCTAACGAGGGCATATGGCTCAAAACTTGGATTAGCCCAATCTGCAAAAATTTGAACTGGTCGGTGAGTTCCACCACGAGGATCGTCAATAATTCCATAGGGAAATATCAAATCTAAAATCCTTTTTTCATCAGCCTTAAAAGGTAAGGCGCCTATAAATAACACACTCATTTTAACTCCATATCCCATAACGACCAGGCGCTATGATTCCTTGTGGGTCCAAAGTCCGTTTGAGTTTTTTGATGGTCTCTAAACGATTCTTGGGAATTCCATAACCTTGGAAAAAAATACTCTTGCGATAACAAATAATACTCTCTTTTTTAAATTCTAAATGCAGCAAACGATAAGCCTGCTGAGCCCTAGATCTTTCATCTTTGATAGACTTATCAAAAGAAATATTTAAAACACAAACTAAGTGAATGTTGTCAATTAACGTCATTGTTACTGGGAGCTCAAATTTATACTTCAAAAAAATAGGCCTAATGATCCTCAATAATTTTTCGACTTCTTTCTGATCGCATCTTATTACAGGACAAATCCAGATAAGACCCATATTTGATTTGTTTTGAGTTCGCCACTGGATGTGCTCACTTGGTCGATGTGAGGGGATTCCCTGACAAAGTGAATGGATGTCTTCAAGGGATGAAAGGCTGCTATGAGCGATTAACAAACTTCCAGGCGAATTCAAAAAAACTATCTGGCTTAGCCAACGCAGAATTTTGAATCTAACAGCATTAAATATTTTTACTTGCCCATAATTTCCCAGTTTTGATTTGAGAATTTTAATTGAATCATTTACTTGTACACGGCTGCCATAAAGGCCCCCAACGCCTGCCCAAAGAGGTGACTTTATCAGAGGAACCTTCAATCTTTCTCTGCATTCTTCATCTGAAAATCTAATCTCCTTGGCTTGATCTTTTGGAAAGCTGTTTGTGGACATAAAAATTCGAGTGGCGTTTGCAAAGTGAGGCAAGCTGCTAATGACTCCGAGTTGTTTTAGTTCCCTAAGGACTGGTAAGGCTGCTAAGTATTTTTGTTCATCTTGGAATTGCAACGTATAAGTAATAATGACAGGTGGCCTTCGCAACAAAGGAATTTTCATCGATGTTACAATTCCAAAATTGGACTGCACAAAAAGGGATGATAAGTTTGGCCCCATCGTTGGAAATTTTCCAGTTTCGATAATGTCACCATTTCCCAAGACAGCTCGAATAGAAAGAATATGATCACGATGATTTCCCAAAGGGGTATGGCCAAAACCACCATCCAAATAATTTCCTACTAAACTCGCATCAGGGGGTGCTCCTGTTACATCGGCTATCCATTCTTTTGCATTCAGATTCAAATAATTCACTAACTGCTCTTGACTGACGCCGGCTTCAATAGTTACCGCTCCTGCATTAATATCTAGATCAAGAACTTTCGTCATGCGTTCTAGGCTGACCACCACTAGATTTTTTTTTACAGGAGTTTTGTCTCCGTAGCCGATGTTACGCCCTCTACTTATTGGGTAAAGCTTAACCGCCATTTTCATTGCTAACTTAACAATCACGGCAACATCGACTTCGGATTTTGGAAATAATATGGCTGGTACTTTTCTTGTAAAGGCTAAAGAGTTTTCTCCAGCTTGGAAAAGTTGATTCGCATTCGTTACTACAGAAGCTTCGCCTACCTGTTCTCTAAGAATTTTTAGAAACTCTTCCATGAAGTTACATCCTATATATCAAAACGTGACACTAAGGTTTAACTTGCACAAATAAATAGTTTAGTTACTGATTTTCTGTTCTGTAAAAAGTGTTTTTTGGTGTTTACAAAAAAATATTTCCACAACAATAGGCAACACAAAAAGAAGATAATGTTGGAATTAAAATTGACGGGTCATTTAGCTTTTGTTAGAGCGCAAAAATCTACACTCAGTAAATAAACTTCATCAAGATCTTCCGACTTATAGGTCAAATCATCAACCTTGTTTTCAAAAGTTCTAATCAGCTCTTTAAGCTCTTGCACCTGTTCATTGTTGAGGGCAAAAAAATGCCTTGCGTGGTGAGACCTTTCTCGTTCCGCAGCTAGTACTGACTTAATTTTACGGGAAAAAAGGGCTTTTTCCATTTTTGTTCGTAACAAAGTCTTATCACCTTCATAGTAAACTGAATAATTGTCACTTAGTTTCAACTGCCCATCCACCATACTTAAGGCACCTGCGAATAGTAATTCATCAATAGCTTTTTTAACTTGAACTTTGCTAATCCCCACTGCCTTTGCAATCCAATCAAAGTTAGTTTTGAAATTTTTAAGCTGGGTAAGGCGTCGTAAGGTAAAATGATACCAATCCCAATCTATAGAATTTTTTACCTTTACTTGTTTAGTTACAATTCCTTCTGCATAACGATTCACAAGAGCCTGTGCCGCCGCAGTGGTTGCAGGATTTTTTCCATAACGTGATTCCACCAATGCAATGAACCAATTCAGCTTCTCGTCTTTGAAACCAAATTTAACACCTATTTTTGTAGCTAAGGCTTTACTGGGGGCTGCTTTGCCTCCTAGGATTCGGCTTAAGAGCGCAGGGGAAACAGCAAAATCGCGAGCCAAAGCACGCAGAGAGTACTTTGGATTTCTCTCAATACGATTTTTTAATTCCTTTTTTATAAATTCTGTAAAGTCGGAAACTGGATCGTTAGTCATCTGAAGCCACCTTTTATCATCCTAAAAAATAAGGGTCTATAAAATCGTTTGCTGCCATCTGTTAATCGTTTTACAAAGTTAAAAGGCTTGCGCAAACCTCATAAAGTTTCAGATGGATATGCAAAACTGTTTTGCCCATGGGTAGGAGTGATTAGTTGAAGCCTTCCTGATTTATGATGTTGGATTAAAAAAATCCTAGCTTGCGATATTTTTTCTAAATGAAATCTCATCGTTGGAATGTGATAATAATTTCGTCAAAATTTGAGACAAATGTAATTTTTAGCTAAAGATCTTGAAGGTTCAAGCCGAGATATCTGATTAGTATGTTAATGAGAAAGCTAATGAATGCATTTTTCTTTTTATTTACGTTTTTTTTGGCGCTATCTAGTTTTGCCAACAGCCCTGGCATTTCCTATCAAGGTCGCATTTTTAAACCCGACGGTGCTCCCCTTGAGGGATCATCAGTTCAATTTCGTTTGCAAGTACGCTCTCCTGGTTCAGAAAACTGTTTGCTGTATGAAGAAGTTCAAACTTTAAACATGGCAGGATCTTCTGGTGTTTTTGCCCTTTCTCTCAATGATGGTACTGGAACAAGGTTAGATACGGCGACTTATCCAGTAGACCGCATTTTTGCTAATCGTGAAACGATGACTTTGGATACCACTCGCTGTGCAACGGGGACTACTTACACCCCCAATTCATCGGATGGGCGCAAACTAGTGGTGTACTTTAAAGACGAAACCATGGCCGCCTACGAGGCGATGCCGCTGATGAATTTAAATTATGTACCCCAAGCTATGTATGCCCTTGAAGCACAGAAGGTAGATAAATTTGAGGTGAGTCATATTTTACGAGCTGTAGATGGCAGTGGGGTGAAATTATAGGAAATTGAGAGATTGTGTTTTAGGAAATGACGCTCTTTGCGGTATCGGTGGTTTCTTGTCGATCTAGCTTTTTCGCAGGAACTCCTCCCCAATATTCATCAGCTGGAATCACAGTTTTTGGCATGACGACAGAGTGGGGCATAATGCGAACATTTTCACCAATGGTAACCCCACCCATAATGCTGGCTCTTAGGCCAATGGTTGTGCCGCTCCCAATCTTAACCGGTGCAATGACCAAGAGGCCACCCTGACCGTAATGCGCGACAATCGTTGCAGAGCCACCTATGGTTACCCGGTTACCAAGTTCAATCAGAGAAGGATCCGAAATGTTGGTGGTGTTAATGGTGGTTCCATGACCTATTTTCATACCCATCATTCTATAGAAAAGTTGAGAGAGCGGGGTGGGGGTAGCAAACTCTAAGAATGTGTATCGCACCAGATAGGTCAAACCATTGTGGAGATACCATTTGAGTGTTTCAGCCGAATAGTAAGGGCCTCGCCATGGTTTGAGTCTTCTACCGATGAATAGATTGGCTAGAGAAGTGACGAATATCAGAGAAAATCCGTAGAGAAAATAACCGATGGCAATGGAAAAACCCAAGACAAAATTCTGCAGATATTGAGGTTCAGAAGCTGTTGCTTCAGACAAGAATCGAAAAATAGTAATTCCTGGAACCAGGCTGAGACCAAGGCACAGACTCGCAGTCAGGTAAATCGCTGGGAGTGCTGCCAAATGCGTTAAGATTTTGAATTTTCGTAGGAGAACTTCAAAGACGCCCTTGGCTCCGCGATGGTTCGATTTGGTCGTATATAAATCAATGCGCTTACTCATGCAAAGAGGCTATCGGCAAATCGCAGTCAGACCTTAGTGGATTACAAGAAAATTTTGAATTGGGAGAGGCCTACGAGCTGAATATTCGAAACCTTCTCTTTATCAATATTCTTGCGAGCAATAATCAACATTTCAGGGGATACATCTATTCCACTCCAGAAAACTCCCGGGCGCTGTTTTGCCAATTCAATAAGCAAATAACCTGGACCACAGGCAATGTCTAAGAATTTTCCCCGATTCGGAAGATTCACCAAGATCTTCTGGTTGATATAAGTATTTAAGATTTCAAAATCGCTTGTGTGCTGGGAGCTTGAGTACTGTTCACAGAATTCTTTTTTGAAAATGAGCGTCTCACTTCGAGGTTTTCGAGGCTGAGTCCAAGACGTTATGCTTTTAAGAAAAAAATAAAATATTTCCGCAATCATGTGAATCTATCTTACTCTAGAATCTCGGATTGCATCAACGATTTTGGATTTTTTCTTTAACGGGTGAGAACCTATTAGTCTTATAGTGATAACTCCGAATCAATACCACATTCTTGCAAAAAAATCTCATCGTGGGAAATAATGATGACCGCCCCTTTGAATTGAGAAATCAAGTTTCCTAAAAATTTGATGTTTCCAAGGTCAAGATTGTTCGTCGGCTCGTCAAGAATAATCAACTCTGGTTTTTCCTCGGCCAATAGTCCACAAGCTATTGCTGTCCTCAAACGCTCACCACCGCTCAATGAGTGAACCACCTGAAATACACTGTCACCAGTAAATAATAATTTAGCGAGGTTGTTTCTAATTTCACATTCACTCATTTTTGAAATGACACGGACATTTTCAAAAATACTTTTTGATTCATCTAAGGTTGAGCATTTCTGGTCTAAATAAAGTGTTGGTAATTTACCAAGTCGGAGTTCGCCTTTTGTTTTTGTTGAGTGCCCCAGTATCGCTCTAATGAGAGTCGTTTTTCCAGAACCATTCGGCCCTTTTATTGCCAAACGGACATTTCCTCTCCAAGAAAAATTAAGGTCTTTTTCATAAAGCCATTTTTCAAAAAAAATATTGTAGTCCTTTGCCTCTGCAACCAATTTTTGGTTTGGAATTTCAACACCTTTTAAATCGGCATACATAACTGGGTCATTTTTTATTTCATTAAGTGCTTCGTAGGCCTCTTTTGCTTTTGAATTTGCTCTCTCCATAGTTGAAACATTCATCCTACCTGTGGTGGCTTGTGCTTGTCGTTTTTTTGCTCCAATTACAATTTTTGCCATACCAGTTTTTTCAGCGAATTTTTTGCCCTGCCGATTTCGTTTTTCTTGTTGTTCAATTTGTGTAATTCGATCAGCTTTGGCCCTGTCTCGCTCTCGTTTGGCTCTATCAAGTTCATTCAACGACTGGTTTCGTTCTCTCTCCTTTTCTATTTCATAAGACTGCCAGCCACCACCATATTTTTCTATCCCCTGACTGGATAGTTCCAACACATCATCACAAAGTGCTAAAATTTCTCGATCGTGAGAAATCAAAAGGACGCCATGCCGATACTCACCAAGAAAGTTTCGTAGAATTGCTTTTGCCTCTCGGTCTAAATCGTTTGTCGGCTCATCCAAAATAAGAAATTGGTCATCCAATTTTGATGCGAGTCTCACTCGCATCCACTGACCACCACTCAGATTTGAACAAAAAGAGGCGCGGTCAATTCCCGAAAGGAGTTTTTCACCAAGGACGGACCACGAATAGCGCGAGGATAAATAATCCTCTACGGTAATGAAATTTGCTGGTTCTCTTTGAGGGAAAAAGACAACGGCTGCATTCTTTCGAACTGTGCCAGTAGTCGGTAAAAACTCACCCACAATGAGCTTGGCAAGACAGGTCTTGCCTGCTCCATTCGGACCAACAAGGGCGGTTATTTTTGAATTAAGAGAAAAACTAATTTTATTAAAAAGGGTGCGACCATTTGGTAATTCAAAGGATACACCGTTGACGGTGACTATTGACGGCATATAAATAAACCTCTGCGACTGCTCGCATTTCTTTAGATGTTAAAAGAATAGGAATGATAAGTTTATTTATGCTCTCATAGTCCTCTGGTAAACCCAGAGATCTGCGATGCTATATGGGTTCTATGGCAAAATCAATAGGAAAGGAAATGATGTTATAAAATCATAAGATCATATGAATTTATAGCTATTATTAGTGTTATTTGTTCTTTAGTCTTTTTTCCCTCTGTAGCTTAATTGATCCTGGGGGTTGCATGCTGAAAATTAAGATGAGGTGACCGTATTGACTCACTATCTAAAAATAGATTTCACTAGCTATTATTTTTTAAAGGAGTAAGGAGAATAGGTAAAAGGAGGTAATTATGAAAAATAATATTCTTGTGTTAGCATCTGTTTTGGTATCATTTTCCTCTTACGCCAAGGGCACTGGTCCTGTCGCAACTGTTTGCAAAGCTGATATTGTAAAATATTGTGCTGATAAACAGCACGTGGCAAAGGAAGTAAGAACTTGTCTTGAGACAAAGAAAAGTGAAATCTCTAAAGAATGTTTGCAGGTTTTAGAAAATACCGGTCCTGGAAATGGTCCAGGAAAAGGTATGGGAAACGGTAACAGGAAATAGAATTTTAAGCGGACTGACCACTCTATCCTATTTTACTAAATGGCAGCGGGATATTCGAGCGTGAATCGAACAAATTCTGACTGACTATCCATTGAAGAACAAACCGAAGATTGAAAGCACACGAGTGTCACTGAATGGCCAACAACATTTGAAGTACGGAAAAATTAACTTTGTTTGTAATTCTTCCATAGTTGTGCAATTTATTTACAGTATTATTTTTCATGATTTTTATAGTTATTCAGAATTTTATTGTTGATAATAAATTGATCTTCACTCCTACATTTTATTCAGGTATCAATTTTAGTCATCAACAAAGGGAGGTTTTATGCTTTTAAGGTTAACATTGCTTTTAAGTATTACATTTTTAATAAATAGTTGTGGGTCAAAGTCCGAGGACAAAACGACGCCAGTAAATAACGAACCAAAATATTATACAGAATCTGAGTCTCAGCAAGAGGCCAATAAAATAAGTCAAGAAATTGGTGTTAATATAGATGTCGCTAATGAAAAAGATTTTCATAATGAGTATAAATACAATAGAGTATTACAAATTCTAAGAAGAAATAATGCAGTTATTGCTAAAAACAATAGTGATCTTGAAAAAATTTATTTATCTTCTGATGCTAGTTCAGCTATTTACGTTAGCTTTACTGTAACTAATAAGGCGATAGTTCAGATTGGTTTAAGTGTTACTGAGTCTGAATTAGTCAGTTTTTTTAATGATGAACTTAAGCTAAAGAAAAAAGAATCAATTCTGATGGCCGAGCTAAAACTCGCAACCGATTTGAAGATTGTAGATCATATTGGTATTAATTCTGAAAACTTACCTGCAATTAAAGAAAAATTAGTGATGCTGGGCAAAGATGTGAACTTTAAACAGGATGCTTCTTTTCGTGTATTGGAAATTGGGAGATCATTTTTGACAACTTCAGAAGGGTTGATAATTGATATCAATGCTGATTATGCCACTATTTTATCAAATGTTAAAGAAACAATTGAAATGAAATTAAGGGCAGCAAGGGATTTGACCCCCATTTTATCTAAAATTGGTGTTATCATTTCAATTCAAGACGGAGTTTTTAACCCTTTTGAATTAAACCAAGTACTAAAATTCATCACTGAAAATGCCATTTTAATCAGTACCAATTCTGGTGATTTCAAACAAGTGATAATCGGGAAAAGATGGGATTTTAACTTAAGATCAAATACAGTTTTAGTTAATTATACTGCTAACAGTGAAGCTATCAGAGAAAAACTGACTGCCTTAAATGTCAAAAAAGATGAGTCTAACTATCTCTCTTCTGCTGAATCAATTAAAAAAACACTGGAAAACTCCGGTATCAATTTAGAGGCTGTGGTTATTAATTTACCGCAAACGAGTGCTTCAATGTTAGATTTGAAAAATAGTTTATCTTATTTAAATACACCCACCTTTATTTCTTATATGCAAATGTTAGGAGTTAGGATTGTTAACTTAAATAGTCTTGAATCTCGATATGTTTATGGAACAAAAGTATTATTTATTAAAGTTCCACTTGATAGTTCTTTTGAACAGAAACTTAAATATGAGCTTTTATCGAATAACATTTTGCTCTTAACAACTGATCTTAAAACTCTATCTTCGGCCAAAAAAGTGATTCTAGAAATTGAAGATGTATCACTTACTGAATCTTATTTAGAAGATTTAAAGTCTTTAAGGATTTTTTTAACTGATCATCTTGATGCAAACACAATTTCTGCTGTAAAATTAGTAACTATTAAAACTACCAGTGCGCAAGGTGCTAAAACCCAATTTGCAAGTGGAGTTTTAACCATTTCGTTTACCAATTTTAATCCAGAAAAAACCATTGAACTTTTAAAAACGTCTATTGCGCCTAAAACATCTGGCACTTTATAGGGAGTTTTATCAGGGGCTCGCCAATTAGCTAGAGACCTTTTCAAAGCGACGCAGGCAGTTCATGCCTGCGGTTGGAGGATAATGAAATGAACCCGCCCTTATTGGATTTAAAATTATCGATGAAGCAGATGCTCCCGCTTTCCTGCAAGAAAGAATTAAAACATATCGCAGGATCTCTTCCGATGCCTTTATGTTTATGAGTCGAGACTAATAACAGAGACTGTCGCTGTTATTTCTGGTTTGCACCGAGTGTTTGCAAGTCACTGCCTTCGCAATTTTAATATAATCTCGAAGTCAGAGGTTATTTGATCGCATTGCCGAATGGACTTTCGATTAATTTAATTGTATTTTCTATTTGCATGGAGGACCAATAATGACTAATGAGGAGAAATATTTAAAGCTTCTTGATATTCAAAAGAGCCCTCCGAGTGTTTCATTCTTGGCAGCATTTGTTAAACGCCATTTATTGAAGATTCCATATGAGAACATATCAAAAATTATCCGGTTTCATCAAACTGGGCCATCAATTCCAAGCCTTGAAGAATTTGTTTCGGGAATAATGGGAAAAACATATGGCGGCACTTGTTTTGCCCAGAATATTTATCTTAACCACATTTTAAATTACATTGGCTTCAAATCAGAACTTGTTGGAATTCGCAAGAATGGAATTCTTTCTCACCTAAGCCTCCGTGTAAACATTGAGGGTTCGAATTACTTTGTTGATGTCGGTATCATGTCATCATTTTCAGGACCCTTTCGAATTCATCCATCAGATTCTTTTAGTCAGGATCTTGGAAATCAACGATTCGTTTTTTCTCCAAAGTCCGATTTGGAAAATTACAGTCTTGAAATATTGAGAGATGGTAAAATAATTCGAAATTTTGAATCTTCATCATTAACCTTTACGATGGAAGATCTAGAGGTTGGTATTCAAAAAACTTTCGAACGATCAGCCATGTTCATGACGACCCTCTGCGTACATCGTGTTTTTGATACTCATTCGCTAGGGGTTTGGAATAATAGTTTTTATAAAATAAATGGTATTGAGCATTCAGTTCGGCAAATTCAAAATTACTCCGATCTTAAATCAGTCTTCAACGATGAGCTGATACTTCCTCAATACCCACTGGAATTGACTCTGGATTTATTGCAAAAAAATGGTGCTGCAAAGATTTTTGAGGTATAAATGCGAAAAAAGATCTATGCCATGACTGGTGGAAATGGTTCAGGGAAAACAACTTACGCTTTAAAAATTTCGAAGGAAAAGTCGGCGCAATTTTTTTCTTTAGATAAAACAATTAAGGACTTTAACCAACCGATTCAAAGTTATGAAGACTATATGTTATATTATCACCAGGCATTAGACTTAATGTCTTCAAAAGCCATCCAGCACTTGAATGAAGGAATTTCGGTAGTATTTGATTTTGGTGGTGGGATATCTAGTCGGCATTGGCTTAAACAAATCGCAGAATCAAGTAGCACCGAAGTCGAAATTTTTCACTTAGAAGTTCCACTTGAAGAACGAAAACGTAGAATTCAACTAAGAAATAAAGAAATGAACCAAAATGTTTATTTTTTTCATATGAGTGATGAAGAGTTTGATAAACACAATCAGCAAGATTCACCACCGCCACCAACAGAGGCAGGAATCAAAGTAATCAAAATTAATAACAGTTAATGAAATCTTGGGGGGCCGCTACCACTATTAATAAGTTCGTTGGATAGTATACATAATTGTTGACATTAAAAATAAATATGTTTTTATGTCGTATGAGAAAAACAGATGCAAGAAAACTAGATCACAAGAC
>WBZM01001171.1_pt1 | contig 27958 bp, 12 predicted proteins | sample 5204271 | NCBI WGS metagenome assembly WBZM01 (sample SAMN12344346, study PRJNA552823) | activated sludge metagenome | biome: Activated sludge suspended growth; feature: Nitrification reactor; material: Wastewater; isolation source: activated sludge from nitrification reactor of wastewater... | reverse complement strand
TATTTATTTTTTAACTTTCGTATTAGAAAAGGGGAAGCAATCATTAATTTTTTCTGCCGGATGTGTTACCTGCAAGGGTTTGGCGAGGAGTAAAAATATTGAGAAAAAAGAATTTTGAGATATAAGTGACTTTTTTTTGATTATTAAATTAAAAATTTATTACCTTGCGAACTGAAAAACAAAAAAAAGCGTATTAAATCGGTCAAAATCGATTTAATTGTTTAATATACAATTGCACCTTCAGATTGTCGCTTTTATGTGATTTCAATTCCCTGGGGAAGTTTAATATAAAACCTTATAGTCTTAGTATGAAAGCACACAATTCTGTCTCCGGCAATAAAGCATCGTGGGTGTTTATTGAGGAGATTCTATCCATGACGGAATTTTGTATTGAAGACATTTATAGCGATATGTCTGAAGCTATGGAAAAGATTGCAGCGGACGATAATGGAGCCGTTCTGGTTAATCCCGGTCGGGAGGCTGACTTTCCGGAATCCTTGACTTCGTATTTGCAAGCCATCCCCAAAGGCAGTTGTCATTCCGTCTTCGTATGGGACAATGATAATCGGCATGTTTTACGTCTGAAGCTCAAAGGTGATCACCCTTCGGACAATACTGATTCAACATTAGATAAGAAGGAGATCAATCGGGATAATGAAATACCCGCATTGCCCAATGCTCCTATTGCAAGCGAAGATGGCGAAAATACGGATACCCGACTTAAACCTGCTGTTGGTGCTACGTGTACTTTTTTCAAATCAGGAACCGATTTTATTAAGATTAATTTTCAAGATATTCTCTTTTTTTAAAGCGAACATGTCTATGTGAATATTCTTTTGTTGGGAAGAAAAGTTCCACTACGCACAAAGCTTGATCATGTTGAGAGTTTTATTTCGGATCATGGTTTTTGTCGGATCCACCAGCGCTACATAGTCAATATCAGTAATATTGACCGTGTCACCTCCGAATCTGTCTATATCGGCAATTATGAACTGCCATTGTCCAAGAAATTCAAGAAGGCGTTGCTGGAGAAGGTTGGAGTGTTTATGTAGTGGTACTTTTTCGACCGCGCTGTGTTTTCTTTCCATTGAATTTTCTACTGATATGCCGGTGTTGCTTAATCTGTTTCTCGGAATATAAATATTCGACCCGCATAGGTTGCATGTGTTTAGATTGAATTCCCTGATGGATTAAAGAGTGATATTTTATACCAAGATGATATATATAATAGTCCATAAATTTTTGGTATACTTGTCCCGAGAGCTAAGCGATTCGGGGATGCCGAGGTTACAGTCGTATAGACCAATGAAATTGGTTTATAACGAATGTACCTTTGGTGTTATACATTAATTGATTTCCCATTATCCATACTTCAAGATTACGGCCATGTCATATTGAACAAAAAAAGTGTTTTATATAACAAAAACAACTAAATACTTAACAAATTATTTGAAAAGGCAATAAGGCGACCTGATTTCGTAATCCTAAATCGATACCAGCAACACTGTAATAATTATTGGTGTCGGATCAAGGATTGACTATTGAATAAATTATAGATTGTAGAATCCACCTGAATTGATTCCTGTATTGAACATAACCGTTGGTGGAACTGGTGTTGCTTACAGAAGGAATTTTAACCTTATTATTTAGGAAGACCATTTTTTCGAAAGTATCTTAAATGTAACGTAGGCCGATTGGTTGGACAAGGTTTGTTTTAAGATAATCCAAAAAAATAATGCGGGAAATTGAACATTTATTTAAAATTAGTTAACAAAATATTTTTGTTTTTTAACAATCATTGAATTAATAATTAGGAGCAAGTTAGATTTACTATCCTGGAGTTGAATAAAATATATACATAATTGAGTAACACACACTATTATTTAACGCCTAAATGAAAAATATGCATCTAAACATTCACATGATTTAATTCAAGCCTTACATTCCGGATAACTTTTTAGTTGACTTGCCCGGACTTTTCACACATTAGATCAAAAGACCAGTTCATTAAAACTGCCCTTTGATAGATACAATAAACCGAAAGAGACTATACCGACTGAACTTCTTGCAAATAGTACTTGAAAATACTCAATAAGAAAGCACCATCTGGATTTCATCTGAATTAATAATAAAGTTCAAGTGAAATATCAGATTCTGATTTAATTACACCGACACACTATTGATGATTCTTTAACTTATAAAACCTTCATCATGAGAAGTACTTTTATAAAATTGATTTCAGATTTTATTTTCCCATGTTTAGTGGCCATGATAGCACTACTCTTTATTCCGGGTATCGCGGATGGTCAGGTCAACTGGCCGGGAAGACAGAAGAGTATTTTAAATACTTATCATCAATTGGCTGGGTCATACGAAGTAATACCATATACAAACTAGCAACAAAGCATATAGCAATATTTTTATTTTACAATAAGCGTACGAAGTAGCAAAACATAAATTATACACCATTATTAGTCATCATTTTTAAAAGAATAATTATTATGAGATTTCTTACAATAAACAAGAGTGGATTTTTTTTATCTCTGCTCTTTATCTGCATAGGAAGCATTGGTTTTTCACAACCTAATATTTGGAATTATGACTTTGGGACAACCACTGGTTCATTTACTACCAACAACTCAAATTCAACTACTTTTTTGAATGGCTTGTCGGCTACACCAATTGCCGGTGGAACCTATAGGGTAAGAACCAGCAATGGACAAGGTGGTGGTTTTTTTGTACAGGATGCTACTGTTCCAGGAACAGGTCATGCACTTGATATACAGGCAGCTACGGGCGCTTCAACCAATAAATTCGGTGTGTATAGCTGGAACAGTCCTTCCCCGGAGTTTTATTTAAAAGCTAAGGTGCGGACGACTTCATCCAATACCGGACAACTTAATATTTCTGTAGGTTTGCCAACTGTAGGAAATGACAATAATGGTTATACAAGCCATTATAATAATGTTTTAGCCAATTTTACCATTGTCTATGATGCCTCAGGAGTAATTACCTCATTAAAAAGGCGGTCTTTGGGATCGGATGTTAATATTACATCAGGAATCCCGTTTAGCGAAGATGCTAACCAGACGATAGAAATTTATTGCAATAACAGAAGTACAGCTACTACTTATAAAAGAGGTGGCAATACCTATAATTTGGACCCACAAAAATGGGATTTGTGGGTGGATGGCACCCTGGTGCTTGATGATGCTGAGCGTGGTAATTCTTTGGGGGCTAATGCCAATATTTCCGCTTTTGCTTTTTTTGCTGAATCGAGTGCATCTAATTCAGCCCATTTCTACATCGATGACCTTGAATATCATCATGTCTTGCCGAAAGACTCATATAACTACACCTGGGCAAGTCCTGTTAACGGCAACTGGAATGACCCTGCCAAGTGGATACCATACGGAGTGCCTGATGTAGATGACGATGCCATTATCAGTAATGCAAGTACTGTTACCTTGACATCAGCTATTCAGCTGCATGATCTGACACTAGGACATAGTAGTTCAAAAATTATAGGAAGCTATAATATTGATCTAAGTGGCGACCTGAGTTTTACCAATTATGGTGGCACATTAGCCAACGATGGAGATGTGTCCGTTGCAGGGGATGTGGTGTTTAATTTGTTATACGGTAGTCATGGGAATATAGGAGACGGAACAACAGGCGGAGATGTTACTGTTGCTGGTTCTTTTAATGTCATGTCAGGAAATGGGATTGCTTATATCAAGAAAAAGACAGTTATCCTGAATGGCGGGGGTACATTAAATAACCATTTGTATTTCCGAGATAAAGGTACACTTATCCTGCCATCAGGTAAGACCCTAACGAGTGTTACTCCAGGTGGTTATGTGTTCAATGGGTTGAGTAATAGTGATAGGTGCACCTTCATCAATTATGGTACCTTTGTTCGGGCAGGCTCCGGCACGTTGGAATCTAATTATCTTTCATTTCAAAATCACGGCAATGTACAACTTACGACGGGCGACTGGTTTCAATACTATCTCACAGGTTCGTCGGATGCCGGTAATTTTGACATAGCCACAGGAAGAACATTGGGATTAGTTGCGCAATCTGATTCTACATATACCCTTGGAGGTACGACGAACATTAGTGGGGATGGACTCCTTCAAATTCTAAATGGAGGATCCAATAACAGTATATCTTTGACTTCTACGGCACCATCATTATCGATACCTAATCTTAAAATAGGAGGTGTTTTTACTTCATCGGTGGCCTTTTCAATACCGGGCAATTTGGAGTTTTATCATTCCAGTGGTAGGTTGGAACTACCATTCGATCTGAGTATAGGAGGCGACCTGAGTTTTACTAATTATGGTGGCACATTAGCCAACGATGGCGATGTGTCCATTGCAGGGGATGTGGTGTTTAATTTGACAGGTTATGGTATTGGGAATATCGGAGACGGAACAGTAAGTGGAGATGTTACTGTTGCTGGTTCTTTTAATGTTATGTCAGGAAATGGGACTGCTTATATCAAGAAAAAGACAGTTATCCTGAATGGAGGGGGTACATTAGGTAACAATTTATATATTCAAAATAATGGTACACTGATCCTGCCATCAGGTCAGACCCTAACGAGTGTTACACCAAATGCTTATTTGTTCAGAGGTATTAGTGCTAGTAATAAGGGCACCTTCATCAATCATGGTACCTTTGTACGTGCAGGCTCCGGCACGTTGGAATCTCCTTACCTTTCATATGAAAATAATGGTGTAATAGATCTGCAGGCAGGAACAATTGATTTATCTTGGGGTGAATTACACAATAATGCCACCGGCATAATTAAGGGTATAACCGGGATGAGTGGTGTATCTGGTACTACATTTTTCAACAACGGTACCATAGCTCCCGGCTCTTCGCCAGGCTGTCTGACCTTTGTAGGAAACCTCACCAACTCTATATTGGACATTGAGATGGCGGGTACAACAGTATGTACGGAGTACGACCAGCTTCAGGTGACAGGTAACTTTACAGCCGCCGGAACGCTGAATGTCTCCTATATCACTCCATATACACCTTCCATAGGCGACAACTTTATTATAGTAACGGCTACAGGAGGCATTACGGGTACTTTCTCCACACTTAATTTGCCGGGTGGTAATCCGGAATGGCAGGTTCATTATAATAGTAATGACATAACACTTGAATATCTTGGTCCATATTCTTGTTCCAATTTGGTGACCAATACAAATACCATGTTGACATACACCACCATACAGGATGCTATTAATGCGGCTACTGCAGGGGATGTGTTAGAAGTGTGTCCGGGGACATATAATGAAAACATCACCTTGAATAAAAGGTTAACACTAAATGGAGCAGGGTCGGGTAGTGATCCAATGACCAATTCCGTCATTGTAGGTTCGATCCTCAATCAGCCTGTGATTAATGTAACCGCAGGCGGTATAGATGCTTCTAACAGACAAGTGATCAATGGATTTTACATTAATACTACAGCGATAAATACGAACTCATATGTTGGTGGTATAGATTTGAATGCGGCTAACAATAACCCGATAAGCCATATTACTGTCCAGAATGTTCAGGTCGCAAATTGTCCGGGATCGACATCAGGTCTTGTCTTTAAAGGATTTTCATCATCTACTGTAGGGACTGATATTATTTCAGATGTTATCGTTGAGAATAGCACATTTACCGGGAATAATTATGGGATGATAGCCAGACACTGTCAGGTTCATGATTTACAGTTATTAGGAGGTGCCGGTCGATTAACCCTATCAGAGAATAGAAGAAATGGAATTTTATTTTATGGTAAAGATAATGGCTCCGGATTTTCTAATCAGTTCAAGGACTTTGTATTTAAGAAAGTTGATTTATATCACAATATGACATCCGGTGATACTGATCCGGGTAATGGAGATATGTTCTTACTTGGGTTTAATGGAGATCTTGATATTGATGACATGGTCAATACCTTTGGATTAACCACTCCTAATCCAACACCATATTATGTAGGTATAGGTATTAATGGGAAATATCTCGGTGGGGCAGAACCTTCCGGAGAGATGTCATTTAAAAATATAACCTTTAATGATTATCCGGGTGCCGCTCATTTCCCGAGAACATTACTGGGACTATGGACCTTTACCAATGCCGATGCAGGTGTTACAATTGAAAACGTAAACTTTAATGGAACAGGTGCAACACGCGGAGCTTTAAATTTATCGGGCATTTATGGCAGTTCTCCTATTGTAGTTAAGAATTCGACATTTTCCGGTAATTCTAACTTTGTCAACGGTGTGACAAATGTTGTTGGAGATATAGTAAATATGGGTTACACCACGGTAGATGCAACAGATAATAACACCTTTACCGGAGCTTCGAATAACTTCGATAAAGAAGACAGAGTGGTTCATAAAGTAGATCATGCATCTTATGGAAGAGTAGTCTGGGTTGCAAATAATCTCTTTGTGACTCCTGATTCTTATGTCACTCCCAATACACAAGCTTCTATTCAAAGAGGTGTTGATGCTGCAGACAATTCTTGGACTGTAAATGTTAAAGAGGGGACATATACTGAAGATGTTACAATCAATAAAGCAAATCTGACCCTAACCGGTTCCGGTTACTCCACTACGACAATAAGTGGACCGATAGGTGGCGGCAATGCCACTGTCAGAATTCAGGCAGCTGGAGCAATTGTAGAAGGATTTACCATTACAAGAGAGGGAAATAATGTAGCAGACTGGAATGATCCCAACCTGAATATTATAGGAATAGCTATTCAAAGTCAGGGTAATTATGGTGAGATCAGAAATAACCATATCACCGGAAACCGTACCGGAATTGATATCAATCACAGCAACGGGAATAATATTCATAACAATATTATTGATAACAACCGTACAGGGGCAATATTCAGGAACCAGACTGATAATACCGACTTCCAGGAGAACTTTGTAACGAATAACTGGACATCAGGAATATTGTTTTTAGACGCAAGTGGCGGTAGCAACAGCCCATTGCAGCAGGCACTGAACTCTACATTTAATAATAACGATATTTCAGGTAACTGGTATGCAGATATCGAAGACAGGCAGGCTGGCGGTTCTCTGCCGGCACCCGGAACCAATCCGAAAAACTTCGAATGTAATTGGTTTGGTCAGGCATCTTCACCGTCAGTGAATAATGTTAACGGATCTGAACCGGGATATGCTGCTTTGATTCCTGTAGTTTTCGGCGGAACCTCAGTTCCTCCCGGTACACATCCCAATATTGCAGGTGCTGCTTCGGCTAATTTTGATTATATCAGTTGGTTGACTAATGGTACGGATGATCAGTTGGGCACACCGGGCTTCCAGCCGGTAGCAGGAAGCTGTTTAGGTACTCCGATAGTAATAAATTTAGTTACAACGACATCACAGACATGCGGAGTATCCAATGGTTCCATAGAAGTGACCTTTAGTGGCGGTACCGCTCCTTATGGTATTTCCTGGACGGGACCTTCCAATGGCAATGCAAGCGGCATTACATCACCATATACTATCAGTAGTTTAGCTGCAGGCACCTATAGTTTTACTATCACAGATGCTAACAGCTCAACTGTTACAGGCAATGGTACGGTAAATCTTCTGCCGGTGACCAACATTACCCAGTCATTGTATTATGCCACCATTCAGGCAGCTATCGATGCAGCCACAGCAGGCGATGTGATCGAAATTTGTAGCGGAACCTATACAGAAAACGCAATAGTTAATAAGTCATTGACAATAGATGGCGCGGGTTCAACATGCGGGGGAGTAGTTATAGAAGGAGGAGGAAGTCTTGCGTATGGATTTAGGATACCGGCCGGAGTTGAGAATGTGACGATCCGTGATATCACGATACAGAATACAGTGGGAACAGGTGGAGGTATTGATGCCTATTACGGTAATGATGGATTGGTATTGCAGAGATTGTGTCTGATAAATACCAGTGGGTTAGGAGCTATCAAGCTGCAGGGCCCTGTTGATAATGTTACTATAGATAATTGTGAAGTAAGTGGATCCGGAGTAAATGGAAGAGGTATTGTAATATGGGATGGATTGAAAACAAATATAACGATAACCAATAACTATGTACATGATATAGGCGGATGTTGTGGTATAGAATTGCAGGATGGCAATGCATCAGCAGTTACTATGACCGGGAACACGGTAGAGCGTTCAGGAGACAGTGGTATGTCAGCAGTGGGACTCAATGGCAGTGTGGGAACTAATTCCATGTCAAATAACACCATAACAGACTGTGGACGCTTTGGTATAGAAGTGAAGAATCCGGATGGTAGTACGACAGTAGATGGCAACACGGTAAGCCTCACTACTGCATTTTCTACATTGAAGCCATCAGAATTGCGTGACATTGCAGGCATTGCGGTTATTCGAAGAAGTGTGACAGCAGGTAATGTGGATCTTCCGAATGGAGTAACCGTGACAAATAACAATGTCTCAGGTTACATTCAGGACAATGGTTCTTCCAACAGTGAAGGATTTGGTATTGTAATAGAGGGTGTCAACCATACAGTCAACGGAAATACCCTGACCAATAACGATATTGGTGTACAGTTCCAGGCTGGTCATTTACCACTGCCACCGGCGGATGGGGACCAGTCAAATCTGACTGATCAGTATTTTGGCAGGGGTAATACACAGAACACCTGTGCCAATACAATGGGCACCAATACATTTTCAGGGAATGGAACAAATACACGAAATGTAGGAGTAGGAGCCGGTCTTGTCACGAACCTCAATACCAATAAGATGTTCTGCTCTATTCAGGCAGCGATCAATGATGCGACGACACTCAGTGGCCATGTAATTTCGGTAAGTGCGGGCACCTATGCTGAAAATATTGTGGTAACAAAAGAGTTGAGTATTCTAGGTCCTAATGCCGTTGTAGATGCATGTACAGGCACCAGAGTTCCTGAGGCTATAATTGTACCGGCAACAAATGCAGTGGCCAGTGGAGAAGTGTTCCACGTTGCAGCATCCAATGTAACTATAGCAGGATTCACAATCAGTGGAGATAATACATCATTGACAAGTGGTTTTCTAGGTACATCTGGTGCTGATTTGAATGCTGCAGAGGCAATTACAGTGTATGAAACTGGTATCAACAATCTTACGGTAAGAAATAATATAATTAAAGACCTATCATACAGTGGGGTCACATTATATGATTATCCGGTAGGTGTACCATCATCAGGCCATTTGATTGAAAATAACAAGATTAGCCATTTAGGTACTTATGATGCATTATCCGGAATAGATAAATGGGGTTTAGGCGTATTATTATACAATAATCAATATGCTCATGTTAAAAATAACTGTATAGAAGATGTAAGAGTAGGTATTCAGACAGGTAATTTCTGGCAAGCTAACCCGGGAGGATCAAACTTCCAGCTGATAGAGAATAACACGATACAAGCAAGAAGAAGAGGTATTTTCCATAACCTGTTTTATTCTTCTGCGTCACCATTTACAGTGAGAGACAATGCGATCACCGGATTGAATAACTCCAATGAGACGTTATGGGATGGTATCCTTGTTTCATCACAGGCAAATGCCGTTCAGATATTGAAGGACAATAATATTGATGGTACGGGTATTTCTACTCAAGCAACCATTGGTATCAATGTTTGGAATGACCAGGTAGCGCCTGAAATTGATGGAGGCAATATTAGTAATGTGAAGTTAGGTATTAACGTCAATAACTTTGAAGGCTATAATTCAAATGCCGGTAATACAGTTGCAGTTATTAAGAATGTAACGGTTACAACGACGACCATTGCCGGTATTAAAGTTCACGATAATCCTTCCAATACCAATGGAGCTACCGTGAATGCGAATATCGGTACAGGCAACACAATCAGTAATAGTCCGATAGGGATATGGATTGTTGGAAGCGATGCGACAGCAACCATTACACATAATAACTTTACATCGAATACAACGGATATACAGTCCGATGTGACAGCCGGTTCAGTAGTTGCCAACTATAACAATTTGTCAGGTTCAAGCTATGGTATTAATAACCTTTCGTCAAATACCCTGGATGGCAGGCATAACTATTGGAATGAAGGGGATGATTCAGGACCCGGCACGGTCGGAAGCGGCACGGGTGTACATGTAAGTACCAATGTGGAATTCTGTCCATGGCTGGATGATGCTGCCCCGGGTGGTGTAGATGTTAATGCTGCGGGAGGGTCGATTGCAGTGACCGATGCCAGTGGCAACACGATGAATGATGGTATAGTATGTAGTGGAGAAGAGATCAAGCTCGAGGTGATAAATGCACAGGCCGGTTCAACATATCTGTGGTCCACATCGGAGACAACAGCAGAAATAACGTTGCATCCGACATCCAGTACCACCTACAGTGTAACTGTTAGCTATGGAGGATGTCAGACTGTACTTAGTTACAATGTCACAGTCAACCCGAATCCGACCATCAATGTGCTCCAGCACGTCAACGTCGATTGTTATGGCAACGACAATGGTCTACTGGAGGTAGAGGGAGCATCGGGCTCTGCACCATATAGCTACAATTGGAGTAATATGGCAAATACAGCCCTGATTGACAACCTTGCGCCGGGCACATACACAGTAACAGTAACAGATGCTAATGGATGCGAAGCCAACAACAGCTACACCATTACACAGCCAGCAGCACCGCTTACCATCAATAGCTTCACAGTATCCAATGAGTCCGCTATCAATGCGGCAGACGGATCGATCACGGTCAACGCTTCGGGTGGTACACCGCCATATATGTATAGCAAGGATGGCGGGTCAACCTGGCAAGTGTCCAGCACGTTTGGCGGATTAAGTTTCGGTACATATCCGATGATGGTCAAGGATGCCAATGGATGTACTGACGGGCCTCAGAATGTGACGGTAACAGTGAATGGACAACTTCCGGATTTGACAGTTACAAGGTTTGCGGCGTCCTATGATTTCTTCGATGGCAATACCGTGAATGAGGTAATCAGGATCAGGAACAGAGGAGCCGGACCTACGTACGCACCGATTGAATTCACGATAAGTGAGCCGGATCTGTCGACCAATATGAGCATACTGGAAAACCTTAACCCTAGTGTGACTATTTTGGGTGTGCCATATACATTGGGTAATGCAAACTTTACAGTGGATAAGACATCCATACCGGGATTCTGGAAGTATACATCGATTAATACATTTGTACTCTTGCCGGGAGATTATGTGGATATAGGCTTAGACCACAGTCGGAGTGGTGGAATTTATGGATATTATAATTCCATAGTTACCATTACAACAGGCACTGGAGGAGGTGATACGGTTAATGGTAACAATATTGCTATCCTTAGAATGATTAAATTATAATTTCCCTAACAATAAAAGCTGAATAAAATGAAATCAATAGTTAAATTATTAATAGTAGGGTTATTGTTTTGGAACGTTAATTTGATGTTCGGACAATATTATCAATCAGACTTGCAGCTTGTTACGGTATCTCCGGTACCTCATCAGTTGCGAGTGTGCGAGAAGGGAATCTTTACAACACATATTCAATTGGCAGGTGGTTACCAGAATATAGGAGTTGGTCAGATTACGGTGCATATTACAGTCTCCAATCATATTTCTATGCCGGGAGTTGTCGTAGGGTATATTCCTGAGGATCATAATGGGAAGATTTTTGAAGTTGTTTCCGTGACCACAGCAGATAATAAGACCGAGGTTCTGTTGAAGAATACACAGGGCATTGGGGTATCATTACAAGGCTATGATATTGACTTGCCATTTGAGGCGGTCTCCACTACTGTAGCAGAAAAGGCCGGTATCGCTGCGAATGCGTATTACATATATAATGCCAATCATTATGATATTAATCCATTTAACAATGGAGCGAGTGCATTCCTTGATATCGATCCGATGCCGGCTTATGTGTTTGAGTTTAATGGCAATCCGGTGGTCGACGGAGACAGTCGTACAGTATGCGAGGGAGATGCTGTGGGGGTACGGGTGACCGGGACGCCGGGAGGTACGTTTACGATGACCCACAATGGTAATCCTAACGGTGGAGGCAATGTCAATGATCCGGTTTATAACTTTACGGCAGCCTTGTCAGATGCCGGTACCTATGTAGTCACTATAACCAGCCAGTATGGATGTGTTCAGACATTCACTTTCACCTTGAATGTCAATCCGTTGCCTTCTGCTCAAATGACGGTTAACGGGAATCCGGTATCGGATGGTGATTCGCAGACTGTGTGTGAAGGGACACCAATGACCATAGGTTATACCAATGCCAATGGCGAGAGTTTTGAGATGAAACACGGCCTGGTAGTTGTAGGTACAGGGACCTTGTCCGGGGCAAGTGGTACGCTTCATAGTTTCAATGCAAGTTTGAGTGATGCCGGAACATATACCTTAACCCTTACTCGTAATGGATGTCCGATTACGTACACCTATACACTAAATGTCAATCCGTTGCCTGTCGTCACCTTAGATCCAATCGGCCCATTCTGCGTGGACGGGCCTGTTGTAACACTGACACAGGGGTCTCCGGCAGGAGGAACATATTCGGGTACTGGTGTCAGTGGAGGAAGCTTTGATCCTGCACTTGCGGGAGTGGGCACACACACTATCACCTATACTTATACGGATGGTAATTCCTGTACTAATTCGGCGACATATAATGTAGTTGTCAATCCCATCCCTGTTGTAACCTTACCGGCTGCAGGACCTTATTGTGTTGATGCAGCAGCAGTTCAACTGAGTGGGACTCCGTCAGGAGGTGTTTATTCAGGTACGGGAGTCAGTATATCCGGATTGTTTGATCCTGCTGTGGCCGGTGTCGGAATGCATACCATCTCATATGCCTACACGGACGGGAATGGTTGTGATGACGTCAAATCGATTACCATCGAAGTGACGCCATTACCTGATGCAACAATAACGGCACAGTATGCAGTGTGGGAGAATACCAGTGGATATACGGCAACAGTGCCTGACGCCGGAGTAGGTGCGACATATTTGTGGACGATTTCAGGAGGGACAATATCATTGGGACAGGGGACTAACACAATAACCTATTTATCAGGTAGTGCCGGGACCTTAACCTTGGGCGTTACAGTAACCTATCCAAATACATGTGATGCTACATCCAGTACGAATGTCGTGGTATTGCCAATATGTGGATTTATAGATTTTAGTAATCCATTAGTTTTGGGATCTCCGGCAATCGGCCAATGGTTTGTTGATCGGTATGCGCCGGCTATTTTTGCATCACAGGCGACAGCACCTGATATGACTCCCAATACACTGCATCATGGTATAGCAGCTGCCGATGGGCAGGTGACAGCATTCTACAATACTCAAGGACGGCAGTATTATATGCCACCTTCTACCAATGAAATAGAAATAGATCTTTTCGTTCCATCCTCCTGGTCTTCTACAGGAAGAAGAATGGCCGGGATATGGGGAGTAGCCGTGGATGGATCTGATGTTATATCCGGATATCCAATCATAGAATTTACTTCTGATGGAGGTTCACCAAGATTCCGAGGGTACGAAGGTGATGGTTCCTGGGTCAATATGGGTTTGCCCGGCGGTTTTTCATATGATACCTGGGCAACACTTAGAATTCAGCTGGTTTCCGGTGGAGAGTTCCATTATTCGGTTATTGCGAGCAATGGAGCTACTTTGGAATATACAACACAATTGCACGGTGTTAATTCATCCGTTCGCTTCAAAAGTTTGATTCTGCAAGGGCATAATACTGCTCCACCGGGTGTGACATATGATATATACTGGAATACATTATCGACATCACCGGTTGAATTTGTCATGAACTTTAATAGTGCTCCTGTGTATCACACAGAAACGAGAGAGGCTTGTGAAGGTGAGACTGTGACTATTGAGCTTACCGGGCCTACTAATGACAATTATACATTGTCCTTCAATAATGGTGCACCGAGTTCAGGAACAGTGAATGACATGGGAACGACATTCACTGCCGCAGTAAGTAATTCGGGTACCTATAAGTACACTGTGACAAATGCAGCAGGTTGTAGCAAGGAGGAGTACTTTAATTTGATAGTACATCCTTTGCCTACTGCGACGATATCATACAGTCCGGCGGAGTTTTGTGCAACCGGCACGGCCACAGTCACGCAGACCGGTCAGGGAGGAGGAACCTATACAGCCACTCCTGCAGGCCTCACCATCAACAGTACTACGGGTGAGATTGATTTGGGAGCAAGTGTAGCCGGAACTTATACGGTTACATACTCATTTGCTGATGCCTATTGTAGCAATACCACGACGACTACTGTGACTATCAATCCTCAGCCTACCGTTTCCATTGTTGTGGATAATAATGTAAGTTGTAACGGGGGTAATGATGGGCAAGCGACAGCGACAGCTTCCAATGGCACACCTGCATACTCATACGTATGGAGCAATGGTAACCTGACTGCTACTGCAAGTGGACTTGCAGCAGGGACATATTCTGTTACAGCTACAGACGATAAAGGATGTACCGTAATAGGGAATGTTACAATTACCGAGCCAAATGTTCTGGATATAGTTAACTACATCATCATCAATGAATCCTGCAATGGGTGTAATAATGGTGGAATAACTGTAATGGCAACAGGTGGTACTCCTGCATATGAATACAGTATAGATGGCGGGGTGACCTGGCAGGCCTCAAATGTTTTCTCAGGACTTTCGGCAGGTAGTTATACCGTAATGGTGAGAGACGCCAATGGATGTCAGGCAGGACCGGAAACTGTTACGATCAACGTTGCAGGTTTGATACCGGACTTGACACCTGAGCATAAGGTATCAGTAACCGTATTACCTAATCCGGCTTCTACAAACGTAGTCGTCCAGATTAGGAATATCGGTAGTGGAGTTACTTCAGGGATATTCCAGTTTACCGTGTCGAAATATTCTTTACCAACCGGACTTACGATTACGCAACTGATTCAACCGTCAGTCATGATTGGTCCGTTTACATACAATTTGGATCATAACGATTTTGATGTACTTGATATGGGTTCAGTATTCTTGTTTACCTCCAAGCCTGGTGTTACGATACCTGCAGTGAGTGGAATAAAGAACCTTGGTTTTAATTTAGTGAGGTCAGGAGGGGCAACCGGATCATTTAATCTGAATACGAATATTTTGCCGAATGGAGGAGGAGAGGTGATTATAGACAACAATACCCGGACATCAGTGTTCTCGAAGATTTAATTGTTAAAAAATTAATTGAATTAAGATGAAGAATCTATTAATAATAATGTTATTGGTAATCTCCGGCAAGGTTTGTGAAGCTCAGATTACCGACTTGGCTATCAGTGATATATCAATTGTACCCGGGGCGATTTCCATAGGCAACAGCGGATATATGGACATAGCGATGTATAACGTGGGTGCGGTTATACCTGTTAAGGGAGTATTGCTGAATGTTACGGTATCCGATCATTTGAAGATTGGAGAGATGAGCCTGATGGATGACTATGGAGTTTGGGAGATAATCTATTCCAGCCATCAGCCGGGCTCGACAACCATGTATATCCAGAATACGAAGGGCAAGGTAGCAAGAGAGGCTAAATATCAAATCCGGGTTAAGTTTGAAGTGGCGAAGGAAAGTTGTACTGACTGTGTAGCCATAGTAGGGAACTTAGGGTTAGATGATGCGGCAGAACGGATATCTGAGACAGAGCCATCCAATAATGGAAAGGTGAGTTACTTTACTGCACACGGCTCATTGCCGATAACGCTTGGCAGGTTCAGCGCCGCAATCAATGATTGTTCTGATGTCAATATTGACTGGGAGACGAAGGGAGAAAATGATGTCGAACGTATTGAAGTGGAGAGATCCTATGATGGCATTTCATTTCTTTCAACGAAAGCAATAAAGGCAAAAGGGAAGAGGAAGGTGTCAAGTACTTATGCAGTGATGGACGAGACAGCAATACAGCGGGGTAAGGTATATTACAGGCTTAAAACAGTTGATAATAAGGGCGCAATTGCTTATTCTAAAGTTTTGGATGTGAATGTAGATTGTGACCAGAAACCTGAGATGAGGGTATATCCCAATCCGGCATATGGGCACACTACGGTAACATTCAAGGGAATCAGGAATATGCCTGGAATAGAGGTAGCATTGCTGAATGATCAGGGTAATATGGTCAGGACGCTTAAGATGGATCCATCGGGAGCGAATGTGGTCAATCTGGAGGCCTTGCCAAGTGGCGCTTACTTCATCAAGGTATTGGACGATAAAATCGATTTGAAATCGAAGTTCATTAAGGTGGATTGATAACCACCACCTTATGCTGTTGATCTGAATATGGAAGAAAAGGTAATGAAAAAGGCAATTTCTTTCATTTCTTCCATATTCATTTTGTGGATTAAAGATGAAATTATTCCGGGAAAGACGCGACTATCGAGAGTAATCAATTAAGCTGAGTAAGAATAAAAGGGAATTTGATTCTAACAATATCAAGACTCAACATGGAATAATTTTATTGAAGAGCTCAGAACAAATGCAAGGCCTCAGATAAAGATTAATTGATTGTCATGTATGGAGGAGTAGTATGTCAATAGACCTTATGAAGGAATCCTTAGTAAAATTAAATATGAAATTAAATTTCACTTTAAAATTATAATCTATGAAAAATTTATTTACAGTTATTTTTTATTTTCTTGTAGGATTACTTCCTTTAACACAAGTATATTCACAAGGGTGTAAAGTTTCTAACCTGGGATTTACCGATGTTCACGTAGACCCCTGGAATCTGATTGTAGGTCAAGAGGGTGAAATTGTTTTACCATTTAGCGCTATCGGCTGTGCCGGTGTGCCTCAATATGCTGTTCTTATTGAAGTGAGTGTAACTGATCAACTAGATTTGGGCAATTGTGTGCTGGTGAATGATTATGGTATATGGGAAACTATATATTATGAATATGCGAATAATGCTACTGCTATTTGGATTCAAAACACAAAAGGCTCACTGGACTACCAGATTAATCTTTTTGATTTGAAAATTCACTTTACTGCTGTCACTCCCACTAGTCCCAAAGGAACGATTGTGGCAAATGTAGGCTATCTTAATCCGTATTGTCTTGATTGGTATGAGACTAATCCAACTGATAATGGCGATTGGGATGAATTTGTTGTTTCTCTTCCAACCCCCATCAATCTGGGTCCATTCTCCGCCAATGTCAAGGATTGTAATAGTATTGAGATCAACTGGACTACTTATAGTGAGACGAATGTAGATAGGATTGAAGTGCAAAAATCTTATGACGGAAGGAATTTTGAGACTGTCACAGCACAGAAATCAAAAGGAAATGTTATAGTAAAAAGTAATTATTCTGTTGTGGACACCGCTCCATTGCAACCGGGAAAGGTATATTATCGTCTGAAAACTATAGATCTGGATGGAAGCATCAGCTATTCCCGCATTATCCCTGTCACGGTTAATTGTGGTCTTAAGAAGGATATAATAGTATATCCCAACCCAACTTATGGACCCACTTCGGTGCAGTTCAGTGGCTTCAAGGCAGGATCAGCTCTTAAGGTTGCTCTGATGAATGCCCAAGGTCAGGTCTTGAGAACTATGGCGTTGGATCCTGTCGAAAAGAACAGCCTGGATCTTTCAGATTATCCCGGGGGAGTCTATTTCCTCAAGGTGTTAGACGATCAGAGTACCCTAAGGGCGAAGATAATTAAGGTCAACTGATGATTTCTAATTTTCATTGTTGATTGTTTATTTTAGAGTGAAGCAAATTTAATGGAAAGGGTGCAGAGATGCACCCTTTTTATTTAGATTTCCATCGAAGCAATATAGTCTGTAAATTTTCAATAAATCGATCAATTTGTACGAAGACTATTTAAATATTAATTTAATTGCATATGTATAATATTTGTAATCAAATTTATGTATTGAAAACACATTCATTAATCATAGTTTTGCAGGTAATGAGGCGATTTCTGAAATAACTTTCCGGCTGCATTACATTGATGATGCGCAGAATGCACTAATCATGGAGCGTACCGATTGCAGGCAAAAAGATCATTTCTTGATTATCAATATTATAAATGAAATAAATGCGATTGAGATCATCTCAATAAAGTCACTCCACCCTTGACGGTCAACTTTTCTCCTGTTATTAAACGATATTCAATCAGGTAAATGAATACTCCGGGATTTACCTTGCTGCCATTGAATGTTCCATCCCAATAACCTGCCGGATCGCCGGCTAATAGATTGTTGCGGCTGAATACTACATTGCCCCATCTATCGTATATCGATATCCGGTCAATTGTGGTTACACCCGGTGCGAGGCTAAATTCAAGGAAATCGTTATGGCCATCGCCATTTGGAGAGAAAATATTGGGTACAAAGATCAGATCTTCACTTTGCACGATCACTAATTTTTCATCCTCTGATATGCACCCGCCTAAGGTCGTAACCTTGACTGTATATAAAGTCGAGACAAGGGGCGAGTCCTCGAATTCCATGCATCCGGAGCAGGAGGCAGTAACAGGGGACCACTGAATGGACCATATCCGATCCGGATCGATATGGAATATCGGATCGATAAGAATCTTTTCTCCCAGTTGAATGATGGTGTCATTGCCCAGATCGACATGGATAGGATCCCTGACACCCACCTTTACTGTATCACCAAAGAGGCAGCCATATTCGTCTTTAATTTCGATGAAATAGGATCCGGGACTCAGCTTATTGAAGTAATTATGATGTGTAAAGTAGTCACCATAAAGATTGGAGGTAATAGTACCCTGAGTTCCAATTCCTCCTTCAACAAAGATTTCTCCGTTATTGATGCCCTCACATTCGGCATCTTCAACCCGTACATCCAGGCTTTTTATAGGATTGGGCTTTTCTTGGATGAAGGATGTTTGTGTGGACGTGCAACCATTTATTGCATTAATGATTGTCAAGCTGTAATTACCAGGGTTGTGGATGCGGATGATACTATCAAGCGGGTTTGTAAGAATTTTGCCATCAGCGGTTGCCCATTGGTATAAGTATTTATCTCCGGTTTCAGGCTGATTGCCGTATAGTTCAATTTCTCTGTGTTCGCAAAGAATGGAGTCTCGGAATGTGATCAACACTGGCGGTGATAGGGTGTCGATCGGTATTTCAATCGAATCAGTAATAGTGCATCCGTAGTCGTTGCTGACCTGAACATAATACACTCCTGCCGCTGAAACAGTAGGATTCCTTTCTGATGAAGTAAACGAATCTGGTCCTGTCCATATTTGTTTCTCAATGATATCAGGGCTGCTGAGCTGTATAGGCACACTGGGAGAATAACAGGTGATGGTGTCGGATGATAGGGATACACCTGGGTATGGGGGACTGTCATCGACATAGACAGAAGCAACGTTGAGGCAACCATTGGCGCCGGTTACAAATATGAAATAAGTTCCGGTATCGACAGCATATACGTTTGGCTGATCTGAAAAGAAGGAGTTTGGCCCAAACCAGCCATATGTATTTCCGGGAGTTGTTGAAATCGCTCTCAGTAAGTAATTACTTGAATCACAGGAAAGGGAGCCATCGGATGCAATCAGGTCAGGGATACTATAATTAGTATCAACAGGGATCAAAGTATCAAAATAACATCCGTTGGCTCCTTTGATCCGCAAAGGGTATAAACCTACCTTGGCCACTGTAACTACCGTGTCTCTGACAATATTACCCTCGATATTCCATTCGAATGAAGTGCCGGCAGTAAGTGATGAAACCTTTAATGTAATCTTGGTGAAATTACAATTGATTTCACCACCTGTTGCAATAAAATCCGGTACCACCTTGTCAGTATGTACAATAAAGGTGTCTTCTACAACACAGCCGTTTGTGCTCTCTAAAGCAACCCGGTAATTGCCGGGTTCCGTAAGATAATAAACACTGTCATTGCCTACCATTTGTTGGTCTTTATACCATGAGGTGAAGATATTTTGATTGGCTGACGAGGCTATTATTTTCAATGAATCGTTCTTACAGTTGATAAAATATTCGGAGGCAACCAAAGATATAGGTTTGATGGTGTCGATAGCGATAAAAGCCGTATCGATGACAATACATTCATTCGTGTCCTGTACTTGAAGGATATAGTTGCCGGGAGCTTTGGCTATCATTATCTCGGATGTAAATTGATTACCAGACGGATCTAACCATAGGTATTGCGCATTAATGGCATTAGTAACCGGTATTATTGAGACAGGATTGTTTTTGCAGGTTATGGTATCATTATTAAGTTGTATGCTCGGTAGAATGTCAGTCAGTAAAACCAATGCTGAATCAACTGAAATGCAACCATTGGGAGAAGTGAGCTGTAGTTTGTAGAATCCCGAGATGGAAACAATAGGATTGTCCTGTGAAGATGAGAAGTTGGCTGGTCCGCTCCATTGGATTTTTCCATTCTGGATAGAAGTGGTGTAGGATAGGGTGAATGATTTGTCCTTACAAGTGAAACTACCACCATTGACCTTTAAGTCAGGCTTTACGGTATCGGAAACAACCTTAAAGGTAAGAAAGGCGGGGCATCCATTGGGCCCGGTCACCTTCAGACTATATTGGCCGAAAGTATTCGTTTGAGGTTTTGATTCGGTGTGGATTGTCCCATCGGGAAATGTCCATTCGATACTTGTTATTGGAGTGGAGGACGTCGCCGAAAGAGTAGTTGATGGCTTAGAGCAGGAAATATAATTCCCCGTGACTGAAATCACCGGCTTCACCGTATCCGGAGTGACATGCACAAAGGTATCTAACTTACATCCATAAAGATTTTCAATAAAGAGGTGGAAGGTATCCTCAGCAATGGTATTGAATTGATAAGTGTTTATTAAAGTATCGCCGGCAGGAGTTACCCAGTAAAATGAAGCATACGTTGGATCATTTGTCAGCTTTATTATAGCTTCATTGCGATTGCAGTTGATGCTATCCTGAGTAATGACGGCATCAGGCTTTTTGGTAATATCATGTATGATGAGCGATTTTTTGGTAAAACAACCGGTAGCCTTGTCAATGACCTTTACCCAATATTTACCCGAATTGGAAACCCATGGCGATGTATCATTAGATTGAAAGCCATTGGGGCCTGTCCACAGAATAGTTGTATTGGCCGGTTTGTTGACGTTGACCAACAATTGAACACTGTCCATTTGGCATGTAATGGTATCATCCTGAATTGTTATTTCCGGATTGTTCTTGTTGATATCGATGAATACGCTATCCTCCTTTGTGCACCCATTGAGAGCAGTAATGGTTACAAAATACCAGCCTGTTTCATAGACAAATGGCCTTGCATCCCCTGAAACATATTGTTTGGGTCCTGTCCATTGGAAGATAGAATTTGCCGGACTAAAGGTAGTATTGATTCTTAAACTGTCATTTTTACAACCAAAAGATGGTGAGTTCATACTAAGAGTAGGTTGGTCAAAGTCTGCTGAAACATTGACTGTTACGGTTGTAGTGCAATTGTTTAATGCTGTTGCAATACCTGTATATACCCCTCCGGTGTTGATTAGGGGGCTTAGATCATTCGAAGTGAATCCATTTGGACCTGTCCATGTAATGGAAAAATTGTTTAATGGAGTACTCACCGGTAGCCGGACTATTGGCGTAATGCAGTTGATAAAGGTATCTCTGGTAATTAATTGAGGGGTTTGTGTAAGGAAGTTGATTATAGTGCTGTCTTTTTTCTGGCATCCGTTTTGAGCTATGATGGTACAGTATATTTTGCCATTTTGATTAGTCGTTATTGACGGGCTTGACTGAGTGCTTCCATCCGGTAATTCCCAATGAAAACTAGTGATACTGTTTTGTGTCTGGATTCCTATTGTAATAGTATCTATCGAACAAGTTTTGGGTGGAATAACGAAGTTAAAAGCAGGAGCATTAAAATCACCCGACACGATTACGCTCTGTGTATTTTCACATCCATCAACCTTAGTTACAGTCACTGTATATATTCCGGGGGTTGATACAGTTGGTGTGGAGGAGGTTGAGGTAAAGCCACCCGGTCCAGACCAATGGTAACCTACATTAGGCGGAATAGTTGTGTTATTGAGTGGAGCGGTGGGCATGTTACAATCAAGGTGTACCGAAGGTATAGTAATCTTCGGGATGGAGATATCTGAAGAAACCGTAATCGAAATTGTATCCCGACATCCATCTTTCTCCAAGGCCAGGTAATAGGTCCCCGGCACAGTAACGATAAGGGAATCCAGATCGACTCCTCCTTGAATGTTCCCAAACGCATCATACCATTGATAGAATGTCAAAGGAGGTACTGATGAAGTCGGTCTGATGGTAGCTTTTTTATTGGTGCATGTTATTTCATTTGAAACAGCAAGGGATGTATTGAAAACGATGGGTAAGACAGTATAGGTTAGGGCTGAATCACAGCCTTGACTGTTGGAATAATGGTAGGTATAAATCCCGGGAGCTGTAATGGCTTGGTTGCCGATATATATCGGTCCATTGCCGCAAATATATTTTGTAAATAGTTTTTCCGGACTTTTGGGTTTAATTTTTACCGAAATACACGAGAGAGTCATGTCTCCACATAATGGAGGCAAGCCATTGTAGAACATATTTTTCCATGCAGATAGCAACTCTCCTGTTCCGGGAATGGGTAAGTATTGGTCATGGCCGCTGTCATAGACGATACCGCATATGGTAAAGTTGCCGGGAGGAAACATCCTTAAGTCCGGAATTGTCTGGACTGCAATGATCTGATCATCAGCTGAGGCGACCAGATAGCTATATGAAGTATTTCCACTATTGGGACCATTAGGATAATTTATCGTCAAAGAAGGCTTCAACTCATTGCTGCCTTCACAGGCAGTTATTTCAGAAATCTGAAATACTCCTGCGGATTTGTAACATGATGAGCATTGGATTCCTGTAGCGTCACAAAATTCGATGGAAAAGGAAATAAGCTCTCCTTCATCGAGCATCGATCCATCGGTAAACTCAACAATCCACAAGCCATTGACAGGTCCGGAGTTTATTTGACCCAGCTGATTTCCCGCAACCGGATAATAGGTACCTGTATAGCTGGTGCCGGCTTGCCAGTTTGAAGTATTGGACCAAATCGGAAAGATACCGATATCAGGGGCAGAAGGACTAGACTGAGGAACAAAATGAACATTCCAAAAGCTTCCGGTTGTATTGTAGCTGTTCCCAATATTGCCAACTAAGACAATGGCTTGTCCGCCTGGACTCAACAACCGGATACGAAGATCGCCTACGTGAGGATGCTTGAAGCTGATGTTGACACGACAAATGCCTTGTTGGGCACTACTTAAGTCATTGTTCAATGCGCCAGATACTTCAATAAAGTGTTGAGTTGTCGTAGCATCAGGAATTCTAAAGGTGTCGTTTATTCCACATTGCGCCATAAGTATATTGTAAAAAAATATATTTACAACACAGAGAATCAATCTTATATTAAGCCTTTTGAACGTCATAATCAAGGTAAAGGTCGCAAAATCAAATAAAGGTAAAAATTCTTTATTTAATATTATTATTGCCCTACATTTTTTTAATTAGTGTGAATTTGTGGGTGAGGCTAATTGTGTAAAGATAAGGTAAAATCTGATAGTAATTTATTTTCCGCAATAATCATTTAAAATTTGTTTCCTTTAACTTGATCAATGAGTTGAATCCCAAAATGGATAAAAATTATACCACTGCAAGGCATGATTACGTGCCATTTGCTCAAGTAAATGCACATAAGCATGTAGTAGTTCTTCCGACGTTTTCAGTCGATATGCCTTACTACAACTGAATTGATAATGGAATTTTCGGTCCTTGATGGCATATACAAAGACAGCAGGGGCTTTCAATCGTGTACCCAGGTAGAAAGGTCCTAACGGAAATTTCGCACCTTTGCCTAAAAATTCGGCTTCCAGTACTCGCATACCATCCATATATCTATCAGCATGCATACACACAAAGCCACCATTATCCAGGGCTTCCTTAATTTTGATCACGAATGAAATATCTTCTGAAATCGGAATGGTTGAAAATGATTTGCCAGTCGAATTTCTTTCAATCAAGCTTTTTATTTTTTTTTCTTCATTGTCCAGCAAGACAACATATATAGGCACCTTAATTCTGTGTAACAATTGGCTTGCAATCTCCCAGTTGCCCAGGTGGGCACCTAATAAAATAGCTCCCTTCCCTTCCTGAGCCAGTTGGTGGAGTTGTTGTTCGTTTTCGAAATCAAAAGACAATTCCTTGCCAACTTGTAAATATATCGCTAACTTATCGATCAAAGCCTGACCGAAAAGATTGAATGTGGCATACCTCCTGAGTATTGAATAAGGACGATTAAGCTTCAGTGTAGTATAGAATTCAATAAGTGCGTTATTGGCCTTTGCTGAGAAAAATAAGTAAAATATTGCTACTAAGCGCAGTAGTAAATAGGAGAAACCAAGCGGAAAATGCTTGATTGTCCATATAAAAATTGAGAAACCCAGAGAGTTTGCCTGGGATCTCCCGGTCCATTTTTCCGGCATAAATTATGGATTATCAGGCCTCTATTTTATGCTCCAGGCGTGAAAAAACGTAATTGTAAAAATCTTCGAAATTCTTTAATGATACAAAGTCCTCACCTGCCATCTTAAAACCAAAATGCTTTTCTATCAACACAACCAAATCAACGAAGTCAAGACTATCCAAACCAAGAGTGTCCTTGATGTTGGCTTCAGGGGTGATGACCGATTCCTCAACCTCGAATTCTTCTGCGAGAAATGAATTGATCCTCTCTATTAATTGTAATTTGTCCATGGGGCAAATATAAATAATAATTTATTTATTTCGCTTATGATTGGGTATCTGATGTAGGTCACAAATTTGCCAACCGGATACAAATAAATATTTGCAAGGGACAAACGCTGTATCGGACGGGTCTCGGCTGTCACCTGCAATTTAATCGGGTCATGAGCCGGAGGAAATTTAATTTTAGTCAGGTATTTTGGGTTATTCATTGTGGGAGTATTGTATAGAAATATAACCCGTCTTGATTAATTCAGCTTATTTCGCGAATAGGTTACAAATGATTAATATGTATAAAAAACATAATATCAAGTTGTTAATATCTAGCATCCTATAGCTTCCTTACTAGAAATGACTCAACTTGTCTTCCGGATAGATGAAAAGTACAATTTGTGAGATACAAAGGTTTATGCAAGCAACATCAGAATTTTCCTTAAAATTTGCAGGAAATCCTGGTGAGGTAGAATCGTTTTTTTTCATAATCTATACCGTATTTTTCGCAAAACAGCCCTGTTATTTGAATGAATCGGACACTTTTCTATAACATTTAGAAATGGAGAAATATGTATTAATATTTTCATTATTTAGATTAACATCGAAGACAAAGGCAATTTTTGGGGGACATTACTTATTTTTACGAGAAATTTTAAAAACAAGAATGGATGAGTGAGGAATTGGATATCAAAGTCATGCCTGTATTTTTTGAAAATGAAAAGATGACTGCATTGGAAGCTATTTCCGAAGCACAGCGGATTGCATTTGGTCCGGTTGTCTTCCAGGTGGTTAGACTTCTCAGAGATAAGGGAATTTTAAAGGTTCTCTATGATAACAGAGAGAATGGTGCAGACGAAGCAGAGATTTCCGCAACAACAGGTGTTTCAGAATATGGCGTCAGGGTACTGCTCGAATCAGGATTGGGGGCAGGCGTATGTCTGTTGAAAAATGGCAGATATTTTATTTCGAAGACCGGAACATTCATTTTGACGGATAAAATGACGCGGGTCAATTTGGATTTTGTACAAGATGTATGTTATAAGGCAATGTGGCATCTTGAAGAATCGATCGAGCAAGGTAAGCCGGCCGGACTCAAGGAGTTGGGGCCATGGGAGACCATCTATCAGGGCTTGAGTATCCTACCTGAACCGGCTCTTACTTCATGGTTTAACTTCGACCATTACTATTCCGATCAGGTTTTTGGGAAGATTATGCCGGTAATATTCATGGAATCGCCAAAACAAATATTCGATATTGGTGGCAATACCGGCAAATTTTCTGTAGCTTGCTGGGAATATGATCAAGATGTACAAATCACTATTTGCGACCTTCCGGTGCAACTGGCAAACGCTGAAAGATTTTTAGCGCAAAAGGGGTGCAATGACAGGATCAAGGGGCATGCTGTCAATGTGCTTGAGGATAATCTTCAATTTCCGGGCAAGGCGGATGTCATCATGATGAGTCAATTTTTGGATTGTTTTTCCAAGGAAGAGATAGTACATATACTTAAAGAGACAAAACAATGGTTGAATCCGGGTGGAAGCATTTTTATTCTGGAAACATATTGGGATCGTCAAAAATTTGAGATATCAGCTTTTTGCCTTCAACAGACCAGTGTTTATTTTACAGCCATTGCCAATGGCAACAGTAAGATGTACCATTCCCTGCAAATGAAAGAATGTATCGAAGCTGCAGGATTGACGGTTGATCTTGAAATGGACAACCTGGGCATTAGTCATACTCTTTTCAGATGTAAATTACAATAAAACAAGTAAAATGAAAATTGAGGAAACGGATGTTCTGATAATAGGTGCAGGCCCGGCAGGGAGTGTTGCAGCCGGAATACTTCACAACCACAATATAAGAGTTATCATGGTGGAAAAAGAAAAGTTTCCACGTTTTGTGATTGGTGAAAGTCTTTTACCAAGATGTATGGAAGCTTTTGAAGAGGCAGGATTTATGGATGATCTTAAGAGGCAAGGTTACCAGACTAAAAATGGCGCTCTATTTATAAGGGGTGATGATAAATGTGATTTTGATTTCAACACTCAGTTTACCCGAGGTTGGAACTGGACCTGGCAGGTACAAAGGGCTAAATTCGATTCATGCATGACAGAAAATCTTGTCAACAGAGGTGTGGATCTTCGATTTGAGCAGACTGTCAAGGCTATTGAATTTGAAGGAAGTGATTCTACCACAACTGTAGAGGGAAAGGAAGGAAATCAATATAAGATTAGGGCCAGATTTATCATTGATGCGAGTGGCTATGGGAGAGTCATACCTAAATTATTCAATTTAGATCGGCCTTCAGATCTCCCACCCAGAATGACTTTATTTGCACATGTCGATGATCCAAGGAGAGGTCAGTTTCAGGCAGCTGACAGGATACATGCGATAGTCCAGGAACCGCATACCTGGATCTGGTCAATTCCATTCTCAGATGGTACTACATCTGTAGGTTTTGTAAGTAATCCGGAATATTTTGAAGGTCTAAATGGCAGCCCTGAAGAGAATCTTCGTGCTCTTATAGCCCGGGAGCCATCTGTAAGCGCGCGTTTTCAAGGAAATAAATTTTTGTTCGAGCCCAGAATTCTTAAGGGTTGGAGTATCTCAACGGATAAGTTTTTTGGCGATGGCTTCGTACTTACTGGGAATGTGACAGAGTTTTTGGATCCGATATTTTCAAGTGGTGTGACACTTGCAGCTGCTTCTTCACAGCTTGCCGCCAATATTGTAGTCAGGAAATTCAGGGGAGAGCAGGTCGATTGGGCCGCCGACTACCTTGCGCCTATGCTTGAAGGCGTAGATGTATTCCGAACCTATGTTATGTCCTGGTATAATGGACGATTGCAGAAAATATTCTTTTCAAAGACTATTGACGAAACCATCAAGGCCCAATTGTGTAGTGTGTTGGCGGGTTATGTATGGGATTATTCCAATCCTTATGTCCGTAAACATAAAGAAAGGGTGGAAAGTCTTGCTGCCATGGTTGGTGGTGACTAAGATTCCGGTTATTTTTTGTGGATTTATCTGAGTATGCAAGGTTTGGGCATAGATTATGGCTATGTGAAGATATGCCTGTCTTTCAAAGGGGGGAGGTTGGAAAAACGAAGT
>WBZM01001170.1_pt1 | contig 27962 bp, 23 predicted proteins | sample 5204271 | NCBI WGS metagenome assembly WBZM01 (sample SAMN12344346, study PRJNA552823) | activated sludge metagenome | biome: Activated sludge suspended growth; feature: Nitrification reactor; material: Wastewater; isolation source: activated sludge from nitrification reactor of wastewater... | reverse complement strand
ATGAGGTTGGCCTCGATCATCAGGTTCTGGTAGATGAAGTCGGCCGGATAGGTGTTATTGGCGTGGATGCCACCGACCCGGGCGGCGGCCAGGTAGACCTGGTCGATGCGCTGGGCGGCGAAGAAGCGCTTGACCGCCGCCTGGTCGAGGAGGTCGAGCTCGGCGTGGGTGGCGGTGAGCAGGTTGCCGTAGCCCAGGGCCGTCAGCCGCCGCACCAGGGCCGAGCCGACCATGCCCCGATGGCCGGCGATGTAGACGGCCTGATCCCGGTCCGGGGCCATGGCTCAGTCCTCCACCGAGAGCGGCGCCTCATGACCATGCGCCTTGAGGAAGGCATGGCGTCTGGCGACCTTGAGGTCCTCGGCCACCATCTCGGCGCATAGCTCCCGCACGGAGATCTCCGGCACCCAGCCCAGGCGCTCCTTGGCCTTGGTGGGATCGCCGAGGAGGGTCTCGACCTCGGCGGGGCGGAAGTAGCGTGGGTCGACGCGGACGATGACGTCGCCGGGTTGCAGGGCGGGGGCGGCGTCACCCGTGATCCCGGTGACGATGGCCTGCTCCTCCTGGCCCTCGCCTTGGAAGCTCAGGGTTAGCCCCAGCTCCGCCGCTGACCAGCGCACGAAGTCACGCACCGCGTGCTGGACACCGGTGGCGATGACGAAGTCCTCGGGCCGCTCTTGCTGGAGCATGAGCCACTGCATGCGCACATAGTCCTTGGCGTGGCCCCAGTCACGCCGGGCGTTGAGGTTGCCCAGATAGAGGCAGCGCTCCAGGCCCTGGGCGATGTTGGCCAGGCCGCGGGTGATCTTGCGGGTGACGAAGGTCTCGCCGCGGCGGGGGCTCTCGTGGTTGAAGAGGATGCCGTTGCAGGCATAGAGCCCATAGGCCTCGCGATAGTTGACGGTGATCCAGTAGGCGTAGAGCTTGGCGACGGCGTAGGGGCTGCGCGGGTAGAAGGGCGTGGTCTCGCGCTGGGGGACCTCCTGGACCAGGCCATAGAGCTCGGAGGTGGAGGCCTGGTAGAAGCGGGTCTTGCGCTCCAGGCCCAGGAAGCGGATGGCCTCCAGCAGACGCAGGGTGCCCATGGCGTCGACATCGGCGGTGTACTCCGGCGACTCGAAGCTGACGGCGACGTGGCTCTGGGCGCCAAGGTTATACACCTCGTCCGGCTGGACCTCGCGCAGGATGCGGGTCAGGTTGGAGGAGTCGGTGAGATCGCCGTAATGGAGGCGGAAGGCGGGTTGATCGCAGTGGGGATCGACGTAGAGGTGATCCACCCGCTGGGTGTTGAAGGAGGAGGCGCGGCGCTTGATGCCGTGGACCTCGTAGCCTTTGTCCAGCAGGAACTCGGCGAGATAAGAACCGTCCTGGCCGGTGATGCCGGTAATAAGGGCGCGTTTGGTCATGGTCCTGTGATTTTCCTCCGGATGATCTGCTTGGTAAGCGTTTACAACATCTTTTTTGAGTAGCGCCGATTGTAGGCATTTCCGTCCACGTCATGGACGGGCTGGCCGTCCCAGCCCGCCCCGTGTGGATGAGCCATCTCCCTCACTCGGGCAGCCAGCCCTCCCGCAGGATATCCTCGGCAAGCCACGGGCAGCTCAGGGGGAAATCCGTCAAACCGGTTTCCTGGACGGCCTGGACGATGCCGTCGTCCCAGACATCCTGCCACCAGTCCGGATCGGAAACCTGGGCGCGCAGGCTTGGGGTCCGCTCCAGGCGCCGAGTGATACCTCGCCTTTGGTTACGAATCGTCAGCGCCCAACTGGCGCCGCGCCGCTCGGGCTGATAGCGCCACTTGAGAAGGTGCGCCATCAGCAAGGCCATGCGGTTGGCCAGTTCGCGCTGTTCGCTCTTGCCCACATCCTCGATCTCCTCGGCCAAGTGTTCCAGGTCCAGGCCGTCAAGGCGTCCGGCGCGTAGCAGCCGGGCCTGTTCTTCGGCCCAGGCGATGATGTCCTGGTGGTAGCTAGCGGTCACGTTAGTGCACCTTGGGCTTCAACAATCTCTAACTGTCATCAGGGGGCCCGAAGCATCCGCTGATGGGGCGAGGCCCGATGTCCCAGCAGGCCGCCATCCACTCAAGTCCCCCGCGCAACGCCCCTCTCTAATCCCTTGATAGCCATCGCGCATCATTGTCTCGCCAGGTCAGGCTGCATCAGCACGGTCCGACAGGCGGCGGGCATGGGGGGCGGGGGCTTGTCCTCCGTGGGCTTTTTGGGCTGGCGGGCCTCGGGGGTGAACCACCAGGCCAGTTCGGCGCCACAGCCGTCACCGGCGGGGAGGGGGGCCTGGGCCGCGCAGTCCGGGCTGTCCTTGGGGCACTTGAGGCGGACATGGAAGTGGGCATCGTGGCCGCGCCAAGGGCGCAGCTTGCGCAGCCAGCCGCGATCACCGCGCTCGCTATCGCACAGGCGCTGCTTGATGGCGGGATTGACGAAGATCCGTTCGACCCGAGCGTCCTCGGCGGCGAGCTTGAGCAGCAGGCGCTGCTCCGGCCCCCAGAGCCCGTTCACCGCCAGACCGTCATTGTGGACCATGGACGGCGGCGGCGCCGCCTCCGGATGGTCCCGCTGAGCCTGGGCGGGGGAATCGGCCAGTAGGAACCAGACATCCAGATCCAGGCCGTTCTGGTGGCTGCGGTGGGAGGAGGACATGAGGCCGCCGCGGGGCTGGGACAGATCGCCGATCATGACATAACGGCCGGTACGGCCCGCCTGAGAGGCCCCCAGGTCGCGGACGAAGTCCAGGGTCTCGGGATGCCCGAACTGGCGTTGGCGCTCCCGGCGGATCTGGACGAAGCCCTTGCCCTGGGCGGGCAGGGCCTGGGCGCCGGCCAGGCAGCCGTTGGCGGCCTCGCCGATGGCCGCCGGCGGCCCAGCGGACGCGGTGCGTATCTGCGCCCAGGGACTCGCCTGGGCGCTGGTAGTCATCGCCAGCCAGCCAGCGAGCATGCCCAAGGCAAGGCCCGGAAGCCGCTGGCGCCAGGAGCCACCCCTAGCCATCCGGGGCGGGGTGGCTGGCCCGTTTATCCAATCGTCACGCATGGCCGATCAGCTCGTCGACATGGGTGGCGACGCAACGCCCCAGGGCGTTGAGCTCGTAGCCACCCTCCAGGCAGGAGACGATGCGCTCATGGGCATGCTTGCGGGACAGCTCATGGAGCTTGCGGGTGATCCAGCCGTAGTCCGAGGTATGCAGGTTGAAGTGGGCCATGTCGTCCTCGGCATGGCCGTCGAAGCCTGCGGAGATCATGATCAGCTCCGGGGCGAAGGCGTCGAGGCGCGGCAGCCAGTGCTCCTCAACCGCGGCGCGAAAGGCCGGACCATCGGTCAGCTTGGGCAGGGGCAGATTGGCGATATTGGGGGCATCGGTCTCCCAGCCGTGACCCGGATAGAAGGGATGCTGGAAGCTGGAGCAGAACAGGACCCGCTCGTCACCCTCGAAGATGTCCTGGGTGCCATTGCCGTGGTGGACATCGAAGTCGATGATCGCGATCCGCTTAAGGCCATGCTCGGCCAGGGCATGGGCGGCACCGACGGCGACATTGTTGAAGAAGCAGAAGCCCATGGAGCGCTTGCGCTCGGCGTGGTGCCCCGGCGGGCGCACGCAGCAGAAGGCGGCATGGTGTTTGTCGGTCATCACCAGGTCGACCCCCATTACCGAGGCCCCGGCGGCGCGCAGGGCGGCGGGCAGGGTGCCCCGGCTCATGGAGGTGTCGCCATCGATCCAGGAGAGTTCGCCGTCGACGGTGGGGGCGGAGGTGAAGATGAGATCGACATACTCCGGATCATGGACCCGCAGCAACTGCTCCCGGGTGACCTCGGGGGCGTCATAGTGGGTGACCAGCATCTCCATGCCGGAGGCGATCATGCGGTCGGCGATCGCGAACAGCCGCTCCGGACACTCGGGGTGGTGGGCGCCGGGCTTGTGGTCCTGGCAGAGGTGATGGCCGATAAAGGCGAGGTTCATGGTGTGGGGTCGCTCCTCGTTGTGCTGTCGTCTTCTACGGGCCAGGCCGGCAGGAAAACGACGGTTGTCCCTACCTTGTCATCACGGCAAGACAGGTTATCGGGTATATTGGCGAGCCAGGGCGCGGGGTCCCCAGAGGGCACGTCCCTGCCAATAGCCATAGCTTAATCCCATCCTCCCGCAGGATTCGACCTCAGACGTCAATTCCCGCCCCACGAGCATGATTTCGGGTGCTTCAGCGCCACGGCCCACATTCGCCCCGCCCGCCTTGCCACTCCCCGCCCAGCGCGGCAGCGCGGTCCATGCGACGCGGCGGGAGGGGGGAGAAAGGCCGACACCGTGCCGCGAGGGGTAACCCTCCTTACAAGATGCCTTGATCACCACCATTCCTGTCATCTTTCACCTGACCCCTTTAGCCCTCGGGGAACCTCGATCATGAAGCTGTCCGACGTGGATCCACTCTTCGTCCCCGCCGCCATCGCCATTTTCGGCGCCAGCGATAACCCCGCCTCCATCGGGGGGGTCGTGCTGCGCAATATTCTGGAGGGTGGCTTCAAGGGGCCTTGCTACGCCATCAACCCCAAGTACGAGAAGGTGGCCGGCAAAAAGAGCTATCCCACCCTGGAGGAGATCGAGAAGAACGTCGATCTGGCCCTGATCGCCACCCCGGCGGCGGCCGTCCCCGGCATCCTCGACCAATGCGGCGCCAAGGGCGTGCGCATGGTGGTGCTCTATTCGGCGGGCCTGGCGGAGGCCGACGAGGTCGGGGCCCACCTCCAGAACAAGATCGTCGAGACGGCGCGCCGTCACCGCATCCGCCTGCTCGGTCCCAACACCATGGGCATGCTGCGGCCCCAGAACAAACTCAACGCCACCTCGGGCGTCGCCACCAAGGCCCTGAGCGGTAACGTCGCCCTGGTGTCCCAGTCCGGGGCCGTCTGCAGCGCGATGCTGGACTGGTCGGTGCCACGGCATATCGGTTTCTCGTCCATGGTCTCCCTGGGGGCGGCGGCGGACGTGGATTTCGGCGATGTGCTCGACTTTCTGGCCCTGGACGCCCACACCCAGTGCATCCTGCTTTATGTGGAGGGCATTCGCGATGCCCGGCACTTCATGAGCGGCCTGCGCGCCGCCGCCCGCCTCAAGCCGGTGATCGTGGTCAAGACCGGGCGCATGGCCGCCGGCTCCCGCGCCGCCAAGTCCCACACCGGGGCCTGGGTCGGCTCCAACGAGGTCTTCCGCGCCGTCATGGAACGTGCCGGCGTGGTTCAGGTCGATGCCCTGCACCAGCTCTTCGCCGCCGCTCATGTCTTCGGCGCCAACAAGCGCCTGGCCGGCGATCGCATCGCCATCATCACCAACGGTGGCGGTCCCGGCGTCCTCGCCGCCGACCGCGCCGCCGAACTGGGGCTCAACCTGGCCCAGTTCAGCGACGAGACCATCGCCAAGCTCGGGGAGGCCCTGCCGAGCTGCTGGTCCCATGGCAACCCGGTGGACGTCCTGGGCGATGCTAGCGCGGAGCGTTACGGCGCGGCGGTGGAGCTATGCCTGGCCGATCCCCATGTCGACGGCGTCATCGCCATCCTCGCCCCCCTGGCCATGACCAACTGCACGGCCACGGCCCAGCGCCTGGTGGAGGTGGTCAAGAAGAGCCGCAAACCGGTGCTGGCCTGCTGGATGGGGGCCGCCCAGGTGGCCGATGCCCTGGCACTCTTCGGCCAGAACCGCATCCCCCGCTTCGGTACCCCGGAACAGGCGGTGGAGGCCATGTCCTACCTGGCCAGCTACCACCGCAACCAAAAGTTGTTGATGCAATACCCCGGCCCCCTGTCCGAGCGGCGCAACCCGGACGTGGAGGGGGCGCGGCTGATCATCGAGGGCGTCATGGCCGAGGGCCGCAAGACCCTGGGGATCATCGAGGCCAAGGCCATCCTGGCCGCCTTCCGCATCCCCACCATGCAGGCGGTGGCGGCACGCACCGCCAACGAGGCCCTGATGGCGGCCCAGGCCCTGGGCTTCCCGGTGGTGATGAAGATCAGCTCGCCGGATATCGCCTACAAGTCCGACGTCGATGGCGTCCGCCTCAACATTCGTGACTCCCAGACGGTGCGCCGCACCTTCTCCGAGCTGGTGGAGCGGGCCAAGGCCATGCGCCCGGAGGCGCGCATCGAGGGTGTCACCGTCGAGCACATGGTTTCCACCCGCGCCGCCCGGGAGCTGCGGATCGGCGTCATGCGCGATCCCATCTTCGGCCCCATCATCAGCTTCGGCGCCGGGGGCACCGAGGTGGAGGTGCTGGAGGACCACGCCGTGGGCCTGCCGCCCCTCAACGACTTCATCATCGAGACCATGATCAACCACACCCGGGTCGCCCGGCTCATGGGGGCCTTCCGCCACATGCCCCCCATGAACCGCAAGGCCCTGGCCCGGATCCTGCAGCGCGTCTCGGAGATGGTCTGCGAGTTGCCGGAGATCATCCTCATGGACGTCAATCCCCTGATCGGCAACGACAAGGAGGTCATCGCCGTGGACGCCCGCATCCAGGTCCAGTACCGCCCGCCCCAGTTGCCCCCCTACGGCCACATGGCCATCCACCCCTACCCGGTGCACCTCATCGAGCGGGTGCAGATGCCCGACGGCACCGACCTTATCATCCGCCCCATCCGCCCGGAGGATGCGGAGATGGTCCAGACCTTTGTTCGCGGCCTGTCCGAGCAGACCAAGTACTACCGTTACATGCAGGCCATCAAGGAGTTGACCCCGGAGATGGTGGTCCGATTCACCCAGATCGACTACGACCGGGAGATGGCCCTGATCGGCGTCAAGGAGGGGGTGGAAGGCGACGAGATGGCCGGCGTGGCGCGTTATTCGTCACGGCCAGGCGGGGAGATGTGCGAGTTCGCCATCGTCGTCTCCGACACCTGGCGCGACCGCGGCATCGGTGCCCGCCTGATGCGCTCCCTGATGCAGAATGCCCGCGAGCGCGGCTTCCGCCTCATGGACGGCGAGGTCCTGACCGCCAACACCCGCATGCTGGCCCTGATGCGTTCCCTCGGGTTCCGCATCGAGCGCGACAAGCAGGACCCGGGCGTGCAACTGGTGAAAAAGGTCCTGTGAACCCGTGCCGCCATAATCATTAGATCGTATCGACATCACCAACAACGAGAGGAAATCCTGACATGAGCAGAGACGTGGTTGTCCTGAGCGCGGTGCGCTCCCCCATCGGCACCTTCGGCGGCGCCCTGGCCGATTTCGAGGCCAGCGAGCTGGCCGGTATCGTCATGAAGGAGGCCGTCGCCCGCTCCGGCGTCGATCCCCAGCAGATCGAATACGTCACCGTCGGCAACACCATGCCGACCGATTCCCGCTACGCCTATGTCGCCCGGGTCGCCTCGATTCAGGCCGGCCTGCCCATGGAGTCGGTGGCCATGCAGGTGTCCCGCCTCTGCGCCTCCGGCCTCCAGGGCATTGTCACCACCGCCCAGAACATCATGCTGGGTGACGCCGACTACGGCATTGGCGGCGGCGTCGAGGTCATGTCGCGGGGCGCCTACCTGCTGCCGGCCCTGCGCTCCGGGGCGCGCATGGGCGACACCACGGCCATCGACTCCATGGTCGCCGTCCTCACCGATCCCTTCGGCGTTGGCCACATGGGCATCACCGCCGAGAACCTGGCCGCCAAGCACGGCATCAGCCGCGAGGAGCAGGACGCCTTCGCCGTCGAATCCCAGCGCCGCGCCGCCGCCGCCATCGCGGCCGGCCACTTCAAGTCCCAGATCCTGCCCATCGTCAAGCAGACCCGCAAGGGCGAGGTGATCTTCGACACCGACGAGCACCCGCGCCCCGGCACCACCCTCGAGGCCCTGGCCAAGATGCGGCCGGCCTTCAAGAAGGACGGCACCGTCACCGCCGGCAATGCCTCCGGCATCAACGATGGCGCCGCCTTCTTCGTCCTGGCCGCAGCCGATGTCGCCGCCAAGGCCGGCCATCAGCCCATGGCCCGGCTGGTCTCCTATGCCGTCGCTGGCGTCCCCAACGACGTCATGGGCGAGGGCCCCATCCCCGCTACCCGCAAGGCCCTGGCCAAGGCCGGCCTAAGCCTGGATCAGATGGACGTCATCGAGTCCAACGAAGCCTTCGCCGCCCAGGCCCTGTCGGTGGCCAAGGTCTTGGGCCTCGACCCGGCCAAGACCAACCCCAATGGCGGCGCCATCGCCCTCGGCCACCCGGTCGGCTGCTCCGGCGCCTTTATCGCCACCAAGGCCCTGTATGAGTTGCAGCGCATCGGCGGCAAGTACTGCCTGGTGACCATGTGCATCGGCGGTGGCCAGGGGATCGCGGCCATCTTCGAACGCGCCTGAGATCCTCGGGCGTCGGCCTGAACCGCGCCGGTCATAGGTCACGGCAGCCTTTAGGAGCAGCCTAAGAACTCTCGGGGGAGCCTGGAAGAAACCCCCGCTCTTTTCCCACGCCAAGTGACTGGCGAGCACGCTCCTGTCAGTTAGCCCCAGGCCTGCGCCTGGGTGCTACCTATCCCTATCCCCGCCAAGCCAGACACTTCCGGTGAGTGGCTGGGTGGGGGTTTAATCCGGGTCATCCAGGCCCAAAATCCCAGATCGAACATTTTCCCCCGCCCCGCCCCGCCCCAGTCGGCGGAAGCAAGTGGTCGGGGAACTCATCCGCCGCGATGTGTTCAAACGGCGTTCAAACTTCGCACAATTCAGTTATCCGTTATGGGAGTACCGTTGTCGCCATGAACCAACAAGAAAAAGACATGATCGAGGGCCTCTTCCAGCGCCTCCAGCAGGCCGAGTCCCAGATGGGTAATCGCGATGCCGAGGCCGAGGCCCTGATCAACGGCTTTATGACCCGCCAGTCCGCCGCCCCTTATCTGCTGTCCCAGGTGGTCCTGGTGCAGGAGCAGGGCCTGAAGAACCTCCAAGCCCAGGTGGAAGCCATGCAGACCCAGGTCCAGGAACTGGAGCAGCAGTTGGCGGAACGCCCCCAGGGTGGGGGTGGCTTCCTCGGTGGCCTCTTCGGCGGTGGCAGCCAGCCCACCGCCCCTGCCCGACCGGCCCAGCCCGCCAGCCGCGGCTGGGGTAACCGCCCGACGGGCGCCCCGGCCATGGGCGCATCCCCCTTCCAGCAACAGTCCGGTCAGGGCGGTGGTTTCCTGGCCGGCGCCATGCAGACCGCCATGGGCGTCGCCGGTGGCGTGCTCCTGGGCAACGCCATCGCCGGCATGTTCTCCAGCCCCGCCGAGGCGGCGGAGAGCCCCGCCCCGGCCGCGGCCGAACCGGAAGTGGCCCCTGAAGAGCCGGCGGCCGAGGAAGGCGGTGGCTTCTTTGACGGCTTCTTCGGCGGTGGCAGTGACGAAGGTGGCGGGGAGGAGTGGTAGTGGCGAAGAGGGGAACGGATTGACCCTCAGAGGTGATGACCACTGCCCCCTCCGCATAGACAGTTGGACTAGGCCAATGAAAACGCAATAAGTCCGTCTTTCCGTGGGGTGGATACCCCTCGTCATCGCACCTTCTCCAGCACCCCGGCACGACCGGGGTGTTTTTTTATTGCCCTCAGCGAGCTCTTCCCCGCGTCAGATGGCCCTGATCGGATGGCTATCGTCGGATGGGATAGAAGAATCCCTGAGCCAGAGAGCGAACGCGGATTCTGGCAGATCCGCCCCGGCCAAGTCCTTGATCATGATGACGGCCTCCGGCTCCGGCGCAATCCTGGCGTCAATCTGGGTGATGAACCAGGCAACGGGGCATCCTCCTGCCTTACGGCGACATGATTACCCCTGTCCTATTTTGCCTTTTCAGAACCCTGGTCAGACTACCCCGAATCAACGTACAGTCAGCACGGGGGTACTTTCGTCGCTCATACCCAGGATGGAGGGCTCATGCCTTATAACGAAGCCGAAACCCGTTTTGAACTCATCGACCCGGTCCTGCGGGAAAAGGGCTATCGGCAATGGCGGATCCGATTGGAGACGCCGGCTCCGGTGGAGCCGGTGGGTTACAAAGGCCGCCGCCGTGCTGGCAGCGGCCGCACCGACTATCTCCTGTGTGTCCAGCTCGATGAAATGCCGGCCCCCCTGCCGGTTGGGGTGATCGAGGCCAAGGCCGAAACCGCCGATCCCCTCCAAGGCATGGAACAGGCCCGCGGCTACGCGGACTGCGCCCGCTTCGCAGTGCGTTATATCTTCAGCACCAACGGCCACCGCTATGCGGAATTCGACAAGGGCAGCGGCATGCCCAGCGGGCCCTACCCCTTCCCGGACTTCCCGACCCACCCGGAACTCACCGCCCGTTATGCCCGGGACCTGGGCATCGACCTGACCAGCCCCGCGGCCACCCTGCTCTTCATGACCGATAGCCCCGCCTTCAGCCAGGGCCGTTACTACCAGGAGGCGGCCATCCGCGCCGCCTTCGAGAAAATCCTCATCCAGGAGAACCTTGGCCAGGCCATCCGCATTCTCCTCTCCCTGGCCACGGGTACCGGCAAGACCATCCTGGCCGCCAATCTGCTGTGGCGGCTCCACGAGGCCGGTCGCCTGGCCAAACCCGCCCTTTTCATCTGCGACCGCGACGAGCTGCGGGAACAGGCCTGGGATAAGCTGGCCCTGGCCTTCCCCAAGGGCAGCGTGCGCATCGTCCAGACCGAGCGCGGCCCCAGGGGGCAAGCCCTCAACGCCGCCCGCAACGCCAAGATCCACATCGCCACCTACCAGACCCTGGGCCTAGACAGCGAGGAGGAACAGATCGCCAGCTTCCTGACCGAGCACTACCCGGCCAATGCCTTTTCCGTCATCGTCATCGACGAATGCCATCGCTCGGCCTGGGGGCGTTGGTCCGAAGTGCTCCGCCGTAACCCCGACGCCATCCAGATCGGCCTCACCGCCACCCCGCGCAAGCTGGCTGCGCCCAAGCGCCTGCGCAAACCGCAGGCCGATCCGGACGACGAGATCACCGCCCACAACATCAGGCACTTCGGCGAACCCGTCTATGAATACGGCCTAATCCAGGCCCAGCAGGACGGCTATCTGGCAGGCTGCGAGATCGTCAGGCTCAGACCCTCCATCGACGGGCGCAGTTTCACCCGCGAGGAGGTCCTGGCCGCCAAGGCCATCGATGCCCGCACCGGCGAATATGTCAAGGCCGAGGATCTCAAGGACCTCTACCAGGCCCGGGACTTCGAGGCGGACCTCCTCCTGCCCGAGCGCATCGCCGCCATGTGCCAGGACCTCTTCGAGCGCCTCTGCGAGCAGGGCAGCCCAGAGCAAAAGGTCATCATCTTCTGCGTGCGCGACTGGCATGCCGACCGCGTGGCCCTGGAGATGCAGCGCCTCTACGCCAACTGGTGCCAGCAACAGGGGCGCACCCCCAAGGATCGCTATGCCTTCAAGTGCACCGCCACCGGCGGCGCCGAACTCATCGAACCCATGCGGGGCTCCGGCGAACGCTGTTTCATCGCCTGCACCGTGGACCTGCTGGCCACCGGCGTCAACATCGAACGCCTCAACGCCGTCGTCTTCTTCCGCTACCTGGAATCCAGCATCCTCTTCTACCAGATGGTCGGGCGCGGCACCCGCATCCATGAGGAGACCCAGAAATACAAGTTCTGGCTCTATGACTACACCGGCGTCACCGACCTCTTCGGCACCGACTTTATTACCCTGCCACCCCGACCCCCGCGTCATGGTCCCGGCGAGGGCGATGACGGGGATGGCGGCGAAGGCGAGGGCCCTCCCCTACCGGAAATGAAGAGCGGTGAAAAGGTCCTCATCCATTCCCAGGGTCGCTTCATCCTTCAGCACCGGGAAGGTCGCGACGTCATGGTCCCCGTGGAGGAATACCGCCAGGCCATGATCGAGCGGATTCTGCGTGAGGCCGCCACCGTGCAGGATTTTCGTGGCCTCTGGGTGGAAACCCTGAAACGACGCCAGCTCATCGACCACCTGCTGGGCGAGGACTACTCGCCGGATGCCCTGCGCGATCTGCTGCACCTCACGGCATGCGATCATTTCGACATCTTCGCCCACTTCGGTTACCGCGAGCGGGCGCTCACCCGCACCGAGCGGGAGGCCGTCTATCTGGAGATCAATGGCCCTTGGTTTGCCGCTATGGACGATAAGACGGCTATCGTCCTCAAGGGTATCGGGCATCAGTTTGCGGTTGGCGGAACCGATGCGCTGGAATCCCCTGAATTATGGAATGTCCCGGAGATAAGGCGGGCTGGAGGGCTGGCTGCGCTTTATCCGCTGGGAAAACCAGTAGACGTGATGCTTGAAGCGAAAAAGAGATTGTTTGGATATGAATTATAGAACCGTTCTTCTCGGTGATATTGCAAAAGAAGATCGAGTCATTGTCGATCCAAACTCAATCGAGGCTTTGAATCGTCCATACCTTGGACTCGAACAGATCGAGTCTGGTACAGGGCATATTTTGTCCTACGATGTTTCTTCAGCAGAAGGTAAAAGTACCACATTTGAATTCGACGAATCGCACGTACTCTATGGCAAGTTGCGACCTTACCTCAACAAAGTCGCCCTACCAAATCGACCTGGACGCTGCTCAACCGAAATTATTCCATTGCGTCCTCATGAGGTTGATAGAGAATTTTTAGCCTTATTGCTACGTAGTGATCGACTAGTAACAGCAGCCATGTCAGGAAAGACTGGATCAAGAATGCCTCGCGCAGATATGGATAATTTGTTTAATCTACAAATTACGATACCGGAAAGTAGAGAAGATCAACACAATATCGCTTGTAAAATCAACTCCCTCCTTGCAACTGCCGAAGATGCAAGAAAGACATCACAGATTCTATTACACGATACTCACCAACTTATTAAAGCCATCCTTAACCAAGACTTTTGTACCCTAACAAAGGTGGATAAGGTCCCAATAGGCGATTTAGCCCATACTACCAGCGGCAGTACGCCCTCGCGCAGCCACAAGGACTTTTGGAGCCCGGCTATACATCCCTGGGTAAAAACCAGCGAAGTGGCTTTCAGGCCAATAGTTCAAACTGAAGAGAGTATTTCTGACCTAGCGCTTCAGGAATGTTCCTTGTCCTTACTACCTGCCGGCACGGTATTGGTAGCGATGTATGGCCAAGGCAAGACCCGAGGCCAATCCGCGGTCTTGCAGATATCGGCGACAACCAATCAGGCGTGTTTTGCAATCCTGCCTAATGAGTCGCTTGATCCATATTATCTTCAGCTGTGGCTGCGGCATTCTTACGGTACCCTCCGAGCCTTATCGGAGTCACGGGGTGGAAATCAATCTAATCTCAATGCCGAAATGTTGAATGCCTTCGAGATACCCCTATTACCCCTTGAAGAACAACGCGCCCTTGCCTCACGATTGAGGGCGGCCATCGCCGAGGCTGAATCCATGCAGCGTTTGCTGGCAGCGAAATTAAGCGATATTGAGCTTCTGCCGAGTCGAATATTAGCCCAGGCTTTTGATTCCTAAATGGAAAATCCCGATGAGTGTCAAGACTATTGATCAACAACACCGCGCCACCTTTGAGGGTATTCGCCATGTCGATGAAAACGGAAGCGAATTTTGGCTGGCTCGGCCTCTGGCCAAAGTCCTCGATTACTCCGAGTATCGTCACTTTCTGCCAGTAGTTGAGCGGGCGCGGGAAGCCTGTCGAAACAGCGGCCATCTGGTGTCCGACCATTTCGAGGATATCCTCGAAATGGTCGAGATCGGCTCGGGGGCACGGCGGGAGTTGCCTGATGTCCGTCTGTCCCGTTACGCCTGCTATCTGATCGTCCAGAACGCCGATCCTAACAAACCGGTGATCGCCAACGGGCAGACCTACTTTGCCATCCAGACTAGGCGCCAGGAACTCGCCGATGACGCCAATTTCGCTCAACTCAGCGAGGATGAAAAACGCTTGGCAATCCGCCAAGAATTGGCGAACCACAACAAACATCTCGCCGCGGCGGCTCAGGATGCGGGTGTGGAGACTAGCCTGGACTTCGCCATCTTTCAGGATCACGGCTACAAGGGTCTCTATGGCGGCCTCGGCAACCGGGAAATCCATGCCCGTAAGGGGCTGAAAAAGAGCCAGAAGATTCTCGATCACATGGGTAGCACCGAGTTGGCGGCCAACCTCTTCCGCGCCACCCAGACCGAAGAGAAGCTGAGACGGGAGCAGGTGCGCGGCAAGTCCCTGGCCAACCAGACCCATTTCGAGGTTGGCCGCAAGGTCCGCCAGACCATCGCGGATTTGGGGGGCACCATGCCGGAGGATCTGCCCAAGCCCGACACCAGCATCCAACAGCTTGAATCCGCGAAAAAGAAGTTGGAAAAGAGATAGTTTCCACCATGACTCACCCCAGAACAGCCTTCTCCGGTGCGGACGCCACCCGCCCGGCCCAGGCCCCGGTCCGTGCCAAAAGACCCCGGAGCATCGCCTCGATCCAATCCCTGTCGGTCTTCGTCAAGTCCATCTGCGACATCATGCGGCGCTCCAACTGCGCCAGTGCCTTGCAGTATGTGCCGGAGCTGACCTGGATCCTCTTTTTGCGCATCCTCGATGCCCAGGAGAGCAGGAACCGGGAGGCGGCGGAGGCCCTGGGGCGGCGCTTCTCCTCCGCCCTGCACCCGCCCTATCGCTGGCAGGACTGGGCGGCGCCCTACGATGAGAAGGCCGACCTCTTCACCGCCGAGGGCAAGCGCCTGGGCTGGAAGCGATACGAACTCCAGAGCCGGACCGGCGATCTCCTGGCCTTCATCAATGGCGACCTCCTGCCCTACCTGCATGGCCTGGACATCCTTCAAAGCGGCCCCCAGGCCGGCCGGCCCAATCCCCATGCCAGCCCCAAGCAACGAGTCATCGGCCGCATCATGACAGCGGTGGAGCGGGTGCGGGTTGACTCGGAGACCAACCTCTGCGATATCCTCGACCGGGTTCACGAGATCAGCATCGAGCACATCGACGACCGGCACTTTTTCACCCTCTCCCAGGTATACGAAGACCTGCTACTGAAGATGGGCGAAAAGAATTCCGACGGCGGCCAGTTCTTCACCCCGCGGGAGGTGGTGCGGGCCATGGTGGGCACCCTGGACCCTGCGCCCGGGGAGACCATCTATGACCCCTGCTGTGGGACGGGCGGCTTTCTGGCCCAAAGCTACGAATACCTGGCGCGCAAACTGGGCGATGCCCCCGCCGCCACCGACCTGGAACGGCTCAAGCACGCGACCTTTTACGGTCGGGAAAAGGAGAACCTGGTCTTCCCCATCGCCCTGGCCAACCTGGTGCTGCACGGCATCGACCAACCCAATCTCTGGCATGGCAATACCCTGTCCAACGCCGAGACCTATGGCGGGCTCTTTGAAGGGGCCCCCAGCCGCTTCGATGCGATCCTCACCAATCCACCCTTTGGCGGTAAGGAGGGCCAGGAGGCGCGCAAGCACTTCAGCTTCGAGACCAGCGCCACCCAGGTGCTCTTTCTGCAACACATCTTGACCCGGCTCAAACCCGCCCTGGACGGCCGACCCAGAGGGCGTTGCGGGGTGGTCCTGGACGAGGGATTGCTGTTTCGCACCAACGAGGCGGCCTTCGTCGAGACCAAGCGCAAGCTGCTGGACGAGTGCGAGCTCTGGTGTATCGTCAGCCTATCGGGCGGGGTCTTTTCCACCGCCGGTGCCGGGGTCAAGACCAACCTGCTGTTCTTCACCAAGGGCCGACCCACGGAGCGCATCTGGTACTACGACCTGTCCCACGTCAAGGTGGGCAAGAAGTCGCCCCTGACCCTGGCCCACTTTGGCTGGGGGCCGCGTTTCGAGATCCTGGACGACGACCAACTGCCGGCGACGTTGGTGGGTGACTGGCGGGAGGCGCGGCCCGGTGAGCCCTTCCCTACCTTCGCCCGCCTGCTTCCCCAGAGGGGAACCCCCGCGGCGGAGAGTGACTGTTCCTGGACCCTGGATTTCGCCGCGCGCCGCGCCCAGGCCCGTGCGGAAATGGCGCCCCTCCTGGCCGAGGTGGCGCGCCTGAGGGCCGAGGCCCTGACCCTGAAGGAGGGCATCGCTTCAAGAAAGAAGTCCGGAGCCAGGGAAACGGACCTGGCCAACGACCGCCGACAAATCCTGGCCCTGGAGAAGCAAGCCCGCGACACCCAGTCGGCGGCGGATGCCATCGATGCCGCCTGCTTCGATCTCAAGGCCGTGAACCCGAATGCCCGCCAGCAGCGGGATACCCGGTCCGCCCAAGAGATTCTGGCGGCCATCGCCGCCAAGGGGCGCGAGGTGGATGCCGCCCTGGCACGGCTGAGTGCCCTGTTAACGTAAAAATCACGGTAGAGTCATTCCTTTTTAAAGGTCTGGCGCGTCCCATCATGATTCCAGCCAGCCAGCCAGCCAGCCAGTCAGGCCGAGAATCCCCCGTCGCTCCAATAAAGTATGCGGCTCTTAGCCAGTACCCCCCGCCTGTTGCCGGGTGAAGGGCTGGGCAAACAGGCGTGCCTCGGTGAGCGCAATGTGCCGCGCCTCCTTGTCCGCGACTTAGGCGAGGAAATCCAGGCGGTTCCGGGTGGCTTTGGGCAAGGTCATATCGGTTGTCCCTCCGCTAGGGCAATCTCATGGATCGGCAACCGGCGAAGATTCGGGGCAAGCAACACCACGTCTACCCGCCGCCCGTGCAAGGTGCGCGAGATGCGTGTCGCCAACCGTGCCGACAGGGCCGCCGGGTTCTCAACCGCTTGGGGAAGCTCGACCAATAAATCCAGATCCCCCCCGACCGCCTCGTCCCGCAACCGGGAGCCGAAGACCCGCAGGGTGGCCGCCGGCCCGGCGGTATCAGCAGCGATGCGGCGGATGGATTGGATCTGGTCTTCGGTCAGGCGCATTATTCAGTCCAATCAGATGCCGGTCGCGGATCTGGCTGAGGCAGGTTCCATTGCCCAGTTGGGCGAAGCTTGTTCCTCAATCTACCCGGGAGAATGCCTTGCGCCATCGTTCAGCGCTCGCCGCTAAAAGCCGCCAGCAACTCAGCAGGCAAGGGAGCGTGGAAATAATCAGGCAACGGTATGCCTCGGTCGCTGGCCAGCCCGACAGGGCGCGGGGTAGACTCTCCTTGAGTCGACGCGCGAGGGCCTGTTCTATCCGCTTGCCGGTACCGGTGTAGCGCCTTCGATCTTGCTCAGGCGCTTATCGAAGGTGTGGAGCGTGATCGATCGATGGCGGCAGCCTGTCAGGATCAGACAGTCCGAGTAGTCGGCATTGGTGGTGCGAAACAGGGCGAGCGCGCACCGGCAGGCATCAGGGTTTTCCTGAACGAAGGCCTGGTTCAATTCCAAATGCTCCAATGCCTCGATGACCGTTGCTTTCGGCAGTCGGTAGCCGCTTTCCAACACCCAGACCGTCTCGACCTGCACGATGGTGGGCACAAAGACCTGGCGAGCCTCGCTCGCCAATGTCCGCGCCGTAGCGACCTGGACCGGCTGGCCGGGATCATCCGCCAGGATGCGCACCAGCACATTGGTGTCGACCGCGATCATTGGCCCGCCCGGGCTTTGATGACCTCATCCATCTGTTCGACACTGAGCGATCTGTCGGGCTTGCAGATCCCGAACGCGGCCTCAATGCGATGTTCTTTGCGCACCAGACGGACCGTGTCTTCTTCCGTGATGAAGGCGACCCGGTCTCCGGGGTGCAATCCCAGCCGCTTGCGCACTTCCACTGGGATGGTCACCTGGCCCTTACTCGTCAGCATTGAGGTTTGCATCGAACCTGTCCTGGAAAGTAATACTTGCCCGTCAGTGTATTACTCAGACGCATTATTGCAACTGGCGCCCCCTGGCTGATTAACGGATCTCGGTGCGATCGCCAGCGGCAATGATCTGCTCCAAAGCGCCCCGCAACTTGCCGAGGTAAGACTCGATATCGTAACTTGGCGGCGCTGGTGAGGATGCACCTGGCTTCGTCGTAGAGTCCATAGTCGTCGGCCAGGGGGGGGAGATCACCGACAGCACCAGGTCGCCGTCGGTGCGACTGCCATGGGAGTGCAGGTCGCATAGGCGCGTCAGGCCGAAGTCCTTGTTATTGTCCGGGAAGCGGTGCTTGCGCTGACATTGGCTCAAATGCCGTGGTGCGACTGGTGGAACAACCCAGCGCCTGACCCTCACTGACCCAGCCGGGCCTGGCTGGTCCATGCTAATCCTTATTGGGTCCAAGTTGAGTTCAGATCGTCATAAACATAAAAAGCCAGGGGGTATGGCCTGGCCTGATGCTACGTAATCACTTGATTTTTAATGGTGCCCGGGGCGGGACTCGAACCCGCATGGCTCACGCCGAAGGATTTTAAGTCCTTTGTGTCTACCGATTTCACCACCCGGGCGGGTGGAAGAGGGGCTTGGGGGCGCCGGGTCGGGCGGCGGGGTCGGGTAACCAGGGAACGACGCGGGGCGCGGGGCGCGGGGCGCGGGGCGCGAGTGGGGAAGGAGATGGAGGCTGAGCCCGGAATCGAACCGAGGTCCACGGCTTTGCAGGCCGCTGCATGACCACTCTGCCACTCAGCCTAAGGCGGCGAAGTATATATCTGGTGAATGGCTGCTGTCATCCCGTGGCGACTGATTTGTAATCAGGAGGCTTCTTAGCACCGCGCCTCTCGGCGCTCTCAAGCGGTCCCCAGCAGCCCCTTGAGGCCGGCCAGGTGGGCGCTGCCCCGGGCGCGCTGTTCCTCTTCGGTCGCCAGGCGGCGGATGTCCCAGTCCAGGTGGTGCTCGGGTACTTCCTCCAAAAAGCGACTGGGCTGGGTCTGGACCACCTCGCCGAAGCGCTTGCGGCGCTGGGCTAGGCTAAAGGTGAGGCGCTCGCGGGCGCGGGTGATGCCGACGTAGGCCAGGCGCCGCTCCTCCTCGATGCTGTCGTCCTCGATGCTGGTGCGATGGGGCAGGAGTTCCTCTTCCATGCCGACCAGGAAGACGTGGGGGAATTCCAGCCCTTTGGCGGCGTGGAGGGTCATGAGGGCAACGCGGTCGCCACCCGCCTCTTCCTCCTGACGCTCCAGCACGTCCATCAGGGACAGGTGGCTGACGCGGTCCTGGAGGTTCTTGCCCTGGTTTTCGCCCTTGCCCAGGGCCTCCAGCCAGTCGAGGAGGCTGTGGACGTTCTCCATCCGCCGCTCGGCGACCTGGGGACTGGAGGCGTTCTCCCGCAGCCAGGCGGCGTAGTTCATGCCTTCCACCAGGGTGCGGGCGGCGGCCACCGGGTCGCGGTCGGCGTGCTGGGCGTGCTGGTCCAGCCAGGTGGCGAACTGCCCCAGACGTTCCCGGGGGCGCTTCTCCAGGTGCTGGCCCAGGCCCAATTCGCCGCAGGCCCTGAGCAGGGGCACGCCGCGGTCGCGGGCGTAGGCGGCCAGCTTTTCCAGGGTGCCGGGGCCGATCTCCCGGCGGGGGGTGTTGACTATACGTAGGAAGGCGGCGTCGTCCTCGGGGTTGGCGAGCAGGCGCAGGTAGGCCATGAGGTCCTTGACCTCGGCACGGGCGAAGAAGGAGGTGCCGCCACTCAAGAAATAGGGGATGTCGTGGGCGCGCAGGGCCTGCTCGAAGAGCCGCGCTTGGTGGTTACCGCGATAGAGGATGGCGAAGTCGCCGTAGTTGGCCTGGTCGGCGAAGCGGCGGTGGAGGATCTCGGAGACGACCCGCTCGGCCTCCTGGGCCTCGTCGCGGCAGGTGATGACCCGGGGTCGCTCGCCCTCGCCGTGGGCGCACCAGAGGCGCTTCTCGAAGAGGTGTGGGTTGTTGGCGATGAGGGCGTTGGCCAGGCCGAGGATGCGGCCGCTGGAGCGGTAGTTCTGCTCCAGCATGACCACCTTGAGGGTGGGGAAGTCCTCCTGGAGGCGGGCCAGGTTTTCCGGGCGGGCGCCGCGCCAGGCGTAGATGGACTGGTCGTCATCGCCGACCACGGTGAGGGCGCCGCGGGGGCCGACCAGGCGGCGGACCAGTTCGTACTGGGCGCCGTTGGTGTCCTGGTACTCGTCCACCAGCAGGTAGCGGATGCGTTGCTGCCAGGCCTCGAGCAGGTCCGGCTGCTCCCTGAAGAGGCGCGCAGGCAGGCGGATGAGGTCGTCGAAATCGACGGCGTTGTAGGCGTGGAGGCTGCGCTGGTAGTCGGCGTAGAGGCCGGCGAGGTCGGCCTCGAAGGCGTCCTCGGCCTGACTCAGGGCCTGGGGGGGCTCGATGAGGGCGTTCTTCCAGGCGGAGATGCGGTTCTGCACCGTGGCGGGCGTGAGGGCGTCGGCCTGGCGCACCGAGCGCAGGTGCTCCTTGATGACCGCCTCGGCATCCTGGGGGTCGAAGAGGGAGAAGCCGGCGCGCAGCCCGGCGCGGTCGTGGTCGCGGCGCAGCAGGTCCAGGCCCAGGGTGTGGAAGGTAGAGATGCGCAGGCCGCGTGCGTCGCGACCCTTGAGCAGGCGGCCGACCCGTTCCTTCATCTCCCGGGCCGCCTTGTTGGTGAAGGTGACGGCGGCGATGTGGCGCGGCGCCAGGCCGCACTCCCCCACCAGGTGGGCGATCTTGCGGGCGATGACCCGGGTCTTGCCAGAGCCGGCGCCGGCCAGGACCAGCAGGGGACCGCCTAGGTAGCGCACGGCCTCGAGTTGGCGGGGGTTGAGGTCCTTCAAGGGTGGGTGTCAGGCGTCGAGAATGGTCAACCGGGGACGGGTCCGTGCCTGGCTCGGGGTGGGAGCAGGCGCGGGTGAAAGGGGCGGTATTATGCCCGAGGTCATGCCCAAGGGGTGGCATGGCTGGCAAAAACGAGATAAGTTGTTGATATTAATGTTATATATGCATCGTATTTAAGTGTTGGGCATCTATAGGGATGGTCGGGTGGCGTCCGGCGTCCGGCGGGGGTGTCAATCGCAGGGAGGAGGTCGTCAAGCATCCAGGGACCTATTCACGGCGTCCCCCGCCAGGACGCTCCCCGACCAGGAAAACCGCGAATTGAGGTGCGAGGACTATACCTTCGTACTGCCCTTGGGGTGCCCGGCCCAGGGTTCAAAACCGCTGGCGTCCGGCCGTGCCCCTTGGCGCGGCGGTGCATAATGGTCAGGCATTACCGACCCCGACGTACTACCATAGGCGCACTTACGGAAACTTCATGGCCCTGTCGACCCCGATGAAAAGGATACTGACCACGACCCTCCTCGCCGCCGTTTCACTGGCGGCCTGGGCTCAATCCGATACCCGACCGGCAATCCCGATGGAGACACCGGACCTGCCCCCGGCAGGCTACGCCGGAGAGACGGTGCAACCGGACGTCACCATCCTGGAGACGGACCGGGGCACGGTCTACGAATACCGCGTCAATGGCCAGCTTTACATGGTGCGCATTCAGCCGCAGATCGGTCCACCCTACTTTTTGCTGGACTTGGACGGTGACGGCACCCTGGATGTCCAACGGGATCGGGTCTCGGACATTTCGATACCCCAGTGGGTGTTGTTCAGTTGGTAGGGTTGGCCCGGCGGTAACCAGGCAATAAAAAACCCCGCCGGTCAGGGGAGGAGCGGCGGGGTAATCGCGTCCCCGGTGGGGGAACCGGGGACCCGGGTCGCCGGGGGGAGGGGGTTGGCGACCGGGTCGTGTCAACGCTTACTCCCTAAGACGGGGCAAGCTGGCAAAAGTTCACTCCGCAGGTAGGAAATATCCTTGCAGACAGAACCGGCGGATCAGGGCGCGCAGCAACTCCAGGGTCGGCGGGATCCGGGCCAGTTCCAGATATTCATCCGGCTGATGGGCCTGGGCCAGGTTACCGGGGCCGAGGATGACCGTCTCCAGGCCAAGCTGATTGAGAAAGGGCGCCTCGGTACCGAAGCCCACGGCCTCGGCGATGTGGCCGGTGAGGTCCTCGCTGGCCTGGACGATGGCGGAGGTGGCGGGGGTCTCCGCCGGCGGGATAGCGGCGAAGAGGGGCGTCACCTGCCAACCCAGGCCCCGGCGCTCCGCCACCTGGGCGACCCGGGCGGATAACTGGGCGCGTAACTCGTCCACGCTCAGGCCGGGCAGGACGCGCAGGTCCAGCAGCAGCTCGCAGTCCCCGCAGATGCGGTTGGGATTGTCCCCGCCGTGGATATGCCCCAGGTTGATGGTCGGTACCGGCACGGCGAAGGCCGGGTGGCGGTGGCGCTCTTGCAGCTCCCGCCGCCAGGCCAGGATCTCCCCCATGACCTCCTGCATTCCCTCCAGGGCCGAGTTGCCCAGGGCTGGATCGCTGGCGTGGCCCGGCTGGCCGACCAGGCGCACCGCCTCGTTCATCACCCCCTTGTGCAGCCGCACCGGGCGCAGGGAGGTGGGCTCACCGATGACGGCATAGCGCCCCAGGGGCCGCCCGGCCTGGACCAGGGCCCGGGCGCCGCTCATGGAGGACTCCTCGTCCGCCGTTGCCAGAATGGTCAGGGGCTGCTTCAGCTCCTGGGCCTTCAGCCCGCGCGCCGCCTCCAGGGCCAGGGCGAGGAAGGACTTCATGTCGCTGGTGCCCAGGCCATAGAGCTTGTCGCCCTCCTCGGTGATGGCGAAGGGGTCGCGGGTCCAGCGGCCGGCGTCGTAGGGGACCGTATCCGTATGCCCGGACAGGACCAGGCCCCCGGGCCCCGCGCCCAGGGTGGCGATGAGGTTGGCCTTGTCCGGCTGGTCGGGCAGCTCCAGGATCTCCACGCGGTAACCGGCGTCCCACAACCATTCCGCCAGCCGGTCGATGAGGTGGCGGTTGCCCATGTTCAGCTCGGGCTTGACGCTGCTCACCGTGGGCAGGGCGATCAGCCCCTCCAGCATGGCGCGGAGTTTGGGGGGTTGATGGTGCATGGGGCTCTCCAGCTTTATCGAAGGGGGCTATGATTTACGTAAGTCTGGCGAGGGATGGGTGTTAGGGTATTCCCAAAGGGCCAGGCGCCAGCTTGATGTAGCGATCCTGGGTGGGCGCTAGACTGAGTTTCATGACGGCAAGAGGGAAAATACCTTGAGTGAAAGTAACCTTCTTCAACGTATCACCATCAATCCAGAAATTTTTGGTGGCAAGCCGATCATTCGCGGTCGGCGTCTGGCGGTAGAGCATGTTTTGGGTCAGTTAGCGGCAGGGGATGATTTCGAGACCTTGCTGGAGGGTTATCCCTGGCTGGAGCGGGAAGACATCCTGGCCTGTCTGGCCTATGCCCATCGGCTTGTCGGGCACGAGCGCTTCGAACCCCTACCCTTTGCTAAGGCGGCATGAAGCTTCTCCTGGATACCTGTGTCTGGGGTGGCGCGGTCCAACGCCTGCGGGAGTGGGGGCATGATGTCGTTTGGTCGGGGGACTGGGATACAGACCCGGGTGACCAAGAGATCCTGCGTATCGCGCATCAGGAAGGCCGAGTCCTTATCACCTTGGATAAAGACTTTGGTGAATTGGCGATTGTCTTTCGCTACCCCCACGCCGGTATCCTCCGGCTGGCGGGAATCCCGTCCCGTCAGCAGGCTTACTCTGTCCAGTCTGTTCTTGAAGGTTACGGTGGGGCCTTGGGACAGGGAGCGATTGTGACTCTGGATCAGGACCGGCTGCGTATTCGCAACGAATAGAACACGTTGCTGGCATGGGACGAACCCGCGAGACAGCAGCGTGAGGGCTGTTTTTGCCCGCCTGACGGCTGACTACGAGAGTCGACAGTGGTCATTCAATGCGCTTCTTCCCAGTTGTCCCCTACGCCGATCTCGACCAGCAGGGGCACGGCTAGTTCGGCGGCGGATTCCATGGCGGCACGGATGCGGGGCTTCACCTCTTCCACCGCGCCCTCCTCCACCTCGAAGACCAGTTCGTCGTGGACCTGCATGATCATGCGCACCGGTGGGCGTTCGGTCTGAATCCAGGCGTCGGCGGCGATCATGGCGCGCTTGATGATGTCAGCGGCGCTGCCCTGCATGGGGGCGTTGATGGCGGTGCGCTCGGCGCCGGCGCGGCGGCCCTGGTTGGGGTGGTCGATGTCCGGCAGGTGCAGGCGGCGGCCGAAGATCGTCTCGACGAACTTGTCCCGCCGGGCCTGCTGGCGGATGCGCTCCATGAAGTCCTTGACCCCGGTGTAGCGCTGGAAGTAGAGGTCGACATAGGCCTGGGCCTCGCCGCGCTCAACGCCCAGTTGCTTGGCCAGGCCGAAGGCGGACATGCCGTAGATGAGGCCGAAGTTGATGGCCTTGGCGGAGCGGCGCTGGTCGGGGCTGACCTGGTCCGGGGCCAGGCTCCAGACCTCGGCGGCGGTGGCGGTGTGGATGTCCTGCCCGGCGGCGAAGGCGGCCAGCAGGCGCGCGTCCCCGGAGAGGTGGGCCATGATGCGCAGCTCGATCTGGGAGTAGTCGGCGGCGACCAGCTTACAGCCGGCATCGGCGATGAAGGCCTGGCGGATGCGCCGCCCGTCCTCGCTGCGGATGGGGATGTTCTGCAGGTTGGGGTCGGAGGAGGACAGGCGCCCGGTGGCGGCCACCGCCTGGTGATAGGAGGTGTGCACCCGCCGGGTGAGGGGGCTGACCATGAGCGGCAGCTTGTCGGTGTAGGTGGACTTGAGCTTGGCCAGGCCGCGATGTTCGAGGATGAGGCGCGGCAGTTCGTGGCCGGCGTCGGCGAGCTGCTGGAGGACGGACTCGGCGGTGGAGGGTGCCCCCTTGGGGGTCTTCTCCAGCACCGGCAGGCCCTGTTCGGTGAAGAAGATGTCGCCGATCTGCTTGGGGGAGCCCAGGTTGAAGGGTCGCCCGGCGACCTGATAGGCCACCGCCTCCAGGCGGGCCAGGCGTTCGGTCAGGTCGCGGCTCTGGTCAGCCAGGCGCTCGCGGTCGATGCGTACTCCCTGGCGCTCCAGGCGCGACAGCACCGGCACCAAGGGGATCTCGATCTCCTGGTAGAGGCGGGCCAGGCCGGGGAGCTGCTCCAGTCGGGGCGCGAAGGATTGGTGCAGGCGCAGGGTGACCTCGGCGTCCTCGGCGGCGTAGGGGCCGGCCTGTTCGATGGGGATCTGGTCGAACGTCAACTGGCCGGCGCCCTTGCCGGCGATGTCCTCGAAGTGGATGGTGCGGTGGCCCAGGTATTTGAGGGCCAGGCTGTCCATGTCGTGACGGCTGGCGGTGCTGTCGAGGACATAGGACTCCAGCATGGTGTCCTGGGCGATGCCCCGCAGCGCGATGCCATGGTTGGCCAGCACGCTCATGTCGTACTTGAGATTGTGGCCGGCCTTGGGCCGCGCCGGGTCCTCCAGCAGGGGTTTGAGTTGCGCCAGCACTGCCTCCCGGTCGATCTGGGCCGGGGCGCCGAGATAGCCGTGGGCCAGGGGGACATAGGCCGCCGCCCCGGGCGCGACGGCGAAGGACAGGCCTACGATGCGCGCCTGGATGTAGTCTAGGCTGGTGGTCTCGGTGTCGAGGACGAAGAGGTCGGCCGCTTGCAGGCGGGCCAGCCAGGTGTCCAGGTGGGCCTGGTCGAGGATGATTTCGTAACCGGCCTGGGCCTGAGGCACTTGGGTTGCGGCGTTGGTTTCCTGGATCGCGGCAGCCCCAGTCGGGACCTCGTCTGTGTCAGTTGGGCCTGATGTGGTGTCGGGGCTTGCCAGGCTCTCCAGTAGCCGGCGGGACTCGATGCGCCGATACCAGCCCCGCAGCGTCTCCAGGTCGGGTGGGCTGGGCTTGAGGTCCGGCAGCTCCAGGTCCAGGGCCACATCCAGCCGGATGGAGGTCAGTTGTCGGGACAGGGGGAGCCGGTCCAGGCTCTGACGCAGGTTCTCGCCCACCTTGCCCTTGATGTCGTCGGCGTGGGCCATGACCCCCTCCAGGTCACCGTATTCCTGGAGCCACTTGACGGCGGTCTTGGGGCCGCAGCCGGGGATACCGGGGATGTTGTCGACGCTGTCGCCGACCAGGGTCAGGTAGTCGACGATGAGCTCCGGCGGCACGCCAAACTTGGCGATCACCCCATCCCGGTCCAGGCGCTCGTCGCTCATGGTGTTGACCAGGGTGACATGCCCGTCCACCAGTTGCGCCAGGTCCTTGTCGCCGGTGGAGATGAGGGTCGCCAGCCCTTGGGCGGCGGCGCGGGTCGCCAGGGTGCCGATGACGTCGTCGGCCTCGACCGCCGGCACTGCCAGCAGCGGCAGCCCCAGGGCGCGGACCACGGCGTGGAGGGGCTCGATCTGTTCCCGCAGATCGTCCGGCATGGGCGGGCGGTGGGACTTGTACTCGGGGTAGAGGTCATCGCGGAAGGTCTTGCCCGGAGCGTCGAAGACTACCGCCATGAGTTCCGGCTGGTAGTCCTCCCGCAGCTTGCGCAGCATGTTGATCACCCCTACCAGGGCGCCGGTGGCCTCACCCTGGGAGTTGGTCAGCTTGGGCAGGGCGTGGTAGGCGCGAAAGAGGTAGGAGGAGGCGTCGACGAGGACCAGGGGATAGGGCTTGGCCATGGTGGAGGACCTGGGAGGGCTAGGAAATACCGGAACCTGGCCGTTAGAGCACCTGAAGGCGCAAGGGGGCGATCTCGCGGTAGACCAGGGGCAGGGGGGCCTTGCGCCCCAGGGTAAGGATGCGGGTGCCGCTGGGGTAGATGAGGTGGTAGGTCTGGGAGAGGTGCAGGTCACCGCCGCCCTCCAGCAACGCCATCAGGGCGGCGAAGGGTCGGTGGTCGCTGGCGCCAATGGCCAGTTCCACCTCCTGGATGTACAGTCTGGCTTGGCTCTCGCTCAGGGTTATCAGCGGCGCCTCTTCGTGGCTGTTGCCGAGAAAGAGCGGGTAGAGAAATTCCTTGAGGTCGGGGTTGAGCAGCAGACCCAGTTGGCCCTCGCCGTAAAGCCAGATCAACCCGCGGGGGTCATTGGCATCCTTGTCGTGCGCTCCGAACGCCGTCGCCCAGCCGGGGAAAAAAGCGGTGTAGCGGCGTACTTGGCGTTCGGTTGGCATGGTGGTTCTCCTTATACTATTTAATTGGATACTACCGGAACCAGGCCGGCGGGTCATGCGCTGTTTGGTGGGGATGCGCGCTTGCTGGTGCGCCGCCATTCTTGCCGGGCCAACGCCCCTGGTCGGCAAATTGTCCACGGGACCGTTATCGCCTATGCTCTTGCAGGCAATGGGATGTAGACACATCGCATTTCGGTTTTCGGCATGGATGGGGAGGGTCGGGTGGCAGCTGGCGGGGGTATCGACCGCAAGGAGGCGATCGTCAAGCCTCCAGGGATGGATTCAGGTTGTCCCCCGCTAGACGCCACCCGACCCGGGAAAACCAAAAATTGAGGTGTGATGACGATAACCTGTCCCCATCACCCCCGCCGCCACTCCCAACGCTCCCGTCAGTCCTCACCATGACCGCTATGCCCGCCGCAAACGTGATGGCCCGACTCAGGCAGGACACGGCCGCCCTGCATGATGCCATCGAGGCGCTACCCCTGATGCGCCGCCTGGTCGATCCGCAACTCAAGCGGGCGGAATATCTCGATGTATTGCGGTGCTTCTATCGCGCCAATCGGATTTGTGAAGGCCACCTGCTGGACCGGGCCAGGGTCTGGGAGTCGCGGGGCCTGGACTGGTCCAGTCGCCTGAACAAGACCGCCTGGTTGGAGGAGGATCTGCGACGGCTTGATCCGAACTGGCTGCCATCCCCCCCTGACGCCCAGTCGATTACGGCCACATGCTCTACGCCAGCACGTTATGGGGAGCCAGCCCCCATGCCCTACCATGACGAGGGCTTCGCGCGCGCCGCCGGCTGTTTGTATGTCATGGAAGGGGCTACCCTGGGGTCGCGAGTCATCCTGGGGCTCTTGGGCCGGGCCCGGGAGCGGCCGGCTGCGGGTGCTACGCGCTTCTTTCAGGGCTACGGCCCCCTGACTGGCGAGCGCTGGGCCACCCTGGGTCGCGAATTGCAGTCTGAGCTGGGCCAGGATGAGGCGGAATTCAGCCAGGCTCTGGTGGCAGCCAACGAGACTTATGCCTTCCTTAGGACTATTCTTGGTGCACCCTAAACCTCTTTTATAC
>WBZM01001169.1_pt1 | contig 27963 bp, 25 predicted proteins | sample 5204271 | NCBI WGS metagenome assembly WBZM01 (sample SAMN12344346, study PRJNA552823) | activated sludge metagenome | biome: Activated sludge suspended growth; feature: Nitrification reactor; material: Wastewater; isolation source: activated sludge from nitrification reactor of wastewater... | reverse complement strand
CGAACCCGGCCAGAAAATTGAACCAGAGCACGAAGGGCACATAGTGGCCGGCGGCTTGGCGCGCCGCGCCGTCGACAAACAGAACGGCGCCGCCCTCCCGAAGAGTGAGCAGACCGAAGCCGATCGCGAGCAGGGAGATCAGCCAGTTCCAGAGGCTGCGTTGTGGATGAGTGGTCATCTTCATGGCCTTTACTTGATCGCGGAAACTCCCAAGCCTTCGCCGTCGTCGCGGCGTGCGTGTGCGTTCCGCCGGGCGGTCGGGCTGAGTGTTGAATGACGCGGATTCGCGCTGGAGGCGCAACGCGATCGCATGACCGTGGTGTGCCTCTCGGCCGACCGGGCAACTGCGTGGCGGCAGGATGGAAGGCGTTTCATCGGGTGTGCGTGATGCCACGGAGATAGATGGCAAACACGGCTGGCGCATCACGACGAATGCGACTGACCTTGCCGGCCAACAGCGACTGCATGACCAGTCCCTGGATCGTGCCGATGAACAACACGGCGGCGGCATCCACGTCCAGATCCGCATCCAGGTCGCCTTGCGCCTTGCCTGCCTCCATCAGGCGGCGCAGGCGCTGTTCGTATTGACGGAGCAAGGTCTGCACCATCCGCTTGGCGAGCGTCTCGCCAGAGCGTTGCAGTTCTCCGAACAGCATGCGCGGCACGCCGGGATGCTTGGCCACGAAGTCGATGTGCGTCATGAACATGGCTTCGAGTGCTGCGGCAGGAGACGCGGCGCCCTCGGCCGCCTTGTCCACGCGCACCAGTAGACGCTCACCGACCCAGGTCATCGTTGCCTCCAGGATCGCGTCCTTGGTGGGGAAGTGGCGAAACAGCGCGCCCTGCGTCAAACCCATTCGATCGGCGATGGCCGTGGTCGTGATTTCGGCCGGGTTTTGCTCCGCGGCCAAGTCCACCACCGCTTGCACTGTGGCAGCACGCCGCTCTTCAGCGGACAGATGTTGAGGACGTTCGCTCACCGATCAGACTCCATAAAGTAAGTGACCTATTACTATCCTAACATGCAAAACATCCGCGTCGCAAGATCGGGAATACGGTTCATCGCACGGGAAAGGATGGTTCCTGCCCCATCCATGGATCGTGGCCAAGTGAGCTGACGAGACCCAGGAAGCGAACACACCCCTCAGGCGGATCATGAGTAATCGGTCGGCAAGTCGGCCACCTCAGTCAGAGCAAGAGAAGCGATTTCGTTCGAGCGAAGGCGGAAATCCCCCGGGCGTTCTTCAAGGCTTTGCATCTTTTCCCGTAGGCATTATGATAGTAATAAGTTACTTACAACATCGGAAGATCAGAGATGAACACCCTTGCCATACCTGACAAGCCCGCGCCGGCACCGTCCGTCTGTCACCCCGATGTCCTGGATACGCTTGCGAACGCGTGCCGGGCACGCGGCACTGGCGGGTTGTCGCCGGCGGCGGGTTTGCTGGCTTGGTACGACTGGGCGCTGCACCTGAGCCTTTCACCGGGCAAGCAGCGCAGCCTGATCGACAAGGGGTTGCACAAGCAGCGACGCTTGGCGCGTTACGTCGCGCACGCTGCAAGTGCCCACGGCTGCCCCACGTGCATTGAGCCGTTGGAACAGGATCGGCGCTTCGAGGCGCCGGCCTGGCAGCAATGGCCGTTCAACGTGATCCACCAGGGCTTCTTGCTGCAGCAGCAGTGGTGGCACAACGCCACGACCGGCGTGCGCGGCGTGTCGCGCCATCACGAGAACATGGTCACTTTCGCCGGGCGGCAGTGGTTGGACATGTGGTCGCCATCGAATTTCATCTGGACCAACCCGGAAGTGCTGGAAGCCATCAAAACCAGCGGCGGCGTCAACCTGTGGCGCGGCGCGATGAACTTCCTCGACGATGCACAGCGTCTTGCGCTTGACGATGAACCGGCCGGGGTCGAAGGCTTCAAGGTCGGCCAGGACGTGGCGGTCACGCCAGGAAAGGTGGTGTTCCGAAACCACCTCATCGAACTGATCCAGTACACGCCGACGACGCCCGATGTGTATGCCGAGCCGGTGTTGATCGTGCCTTCCTGGATCATGAAGTACTACATCCTCGACCTGTCACCGCACAACTCGATGGTGAAGTACCTGGTCGACCAGGGGCATACGGTGTTCATCCTTTCCTGGAAGAACCCGACCGCGGCCGATCGCGACCTCGGCCTCGAGGATTACCGATGGCTGGGGGTCATGGATGCACTGGACGCGGTCACGGCCATCGTGCCCGAGCGCAAGGTGCAGGCGGTTGGCTATTGCCTGGGCGGCACCTTGCTGACGATCGCCGCAGCCGCGATGGCGCGCGATGGCGACGAACGGCTGCGCAGTTTGACGCTGCTGGCGTCGGAGACCGACTTCCGCGAGTCGGGCGAAATCGCGCTTTTCATCGACGACAGTCAACTCGCCTGGCTGGAAGCCGGGATGTGGGACAAGGGCTATCTCGACGGCAAGCAGATGGCCGCCTCTTTCCAGATGCTCAACTCGCGCGACCTGATCTGGTCGCGCCGCGTGCGCGAGTACCTGCTGGGCGAACGGCAGGAGTTCAATGACCTGATGGCATGGAATGCCGACGTGACGCGCATGCCGTATCGCATGCACAGCGAGTACCTGCGGCGTTTGTATCTGAACAACGATCTGGCCGAGGGACGCTACCGGGTCGGCGGACGGCCGGTGGCGATCGCCGACATCGAAGTGCCGATGCTCATCGTCGGCACGGTGCGCGACCACGTTGCCCCCTGGCCATCCGTGTACAAGATGCATCTGCTCAGTGATGCGGAGCTGACCTTCGTACTGACCAGCGGCGGGCACAACGCCGGCGTGGTCAGCGAGCCGGGGCACCCCCGGCGCAGCTACCAGATTGCGACCCGCAGCGTCGGCGCTCGCTACGTCGATCCGCAAACGTGGCGTACCGAAACCCCTCTGAACGAGGGCTCCTGGTGGCCAGCCTGGCAGCAGTGGCTGGCACGACATTCGACCGAGCGGGTATCGCCGCCCGCCATGGGCGGCACGCAGGTCCCGCTTGGTGATGCACCGGGAACCTATGTGGCAATGCGCTGATACGACGCGCCGAAGCCGAGACAAGACAAGACAAGACAAGACTATTTCAACAGGGACATCGCTAGGGATGGCCTACACCCGCCCCGAAGGGGGCCCACCATGACCGAAGGGCACTGCAATGAGCAACGAACTGCCAATCCATCTCTACAAAGCCAATGCCGAGCTGCAACTGCAGATCACGCGCTTGCTGCAGGAGAGCAGCCATCACTGGCTCGAAGTCATGCAACAGCTCAGCGCTGGCGGCGTGCTGGAGACCACCTCGCGCATCCAGGGCCTCCAACAGGCGGCCGACTGGCAAGCGCTCGCGACCTTGCCGTCCGAGGTGTTCTGGCGTCTGTGCCAAGGCCGCATGGGCGATGCCCAAGCGGTCGGGCAAGTAGCAGCCAAGAGCCAGACGGCCTTTGCCAATGGACTGCGCCAGGCGCTCACGACTTGGCAGGAGTCTGTCTCCGAGGCATTCGGCGCGAGTGGCGACGCAGCCTCTTTCACGCAGCTTTGCCAGCGCTGGACGCAGCCCTGGACCGCCCCAAGCGCCGTACCCCAGGGCAAGACCAAGAAATGAGGGGACGGCAATGAATACGACGCAACGGACGGCGCTGGTGACGGGAGGCAACCGGGGGTTGGGCGCTGCGATCGCCCGTGCCCTGCACGATGCCGGCCACCGCGTGATCGTCACGCATACCCCCGGCAACACCACGATTGGCCAGTGGCAGCAAGCGCAAGCGACACAGGGCTACACATTTGCTGCCTACGGGGTGGATGTATCGAACTACGAATCAACGCAGGAACTGGCGCGGCGCATCCACGCCGACGGTCATCGGATCGACATCCTGGTGAACAACGCCGGCATCACCCGCGATGCAACGCTGCGCAAGCTCGACAAGGCCGGTTGGGATGCCGTACTGCGCACCAACCTGGACTCCATGTTCAACGTCACCAAGCCGTTCATCGATCCGATGGTCGAGCGCGGCTGGGGTCGCATCGTCAACATCTCGTCGATCAACGGCAGCAAGGGCCAGTTCGGGCAGACCAATTATTCGGCGGCCAAAGCCGGCGTGCACGGGTTCACGAAGGCGCTGGCGCAGGAGGTCGCGCGCAAGGGTGTGACGGTCAACACCGTGTCGCCGGGTTATCTGGCCACCGAGATGGTGATGGCGGTGCGGGAGGACATGCGCCAGAAGATCATCGATGCGATTCCGGTTGGCCGTCTGGGCCAGCCGGACGAGATTGCGGCACTTGTCGCCTTCATCGCCAGCGAAGCCGCCGCCTTTATGACCGGCAGCAACGTGGCGATGAACGGCGGCCAGCATATGTATTGAGTAGTCGAGGGGCCTGCGGCATGAAAGTCTGGACCATTCGCTTGGGCAGTTCACCGAAGAGCATCCTTTACACACTCGGGTGCTCGGACACGAAGCATGCGCATTGACACGAGGGTGTTTGCGTGCTGACGGATAGTGATCTGCAAGTCCTCCGGTTGACCGCACGTTTAGCAGGCGTCGTCACCCTGATCCTGATTGACATCCCCATCGCTTGGTGGCTGGCTCGTACCAAGACCTGGTGGAAAGGGCCGATGGGAGGCTGCCTTGGAGCCTAGATTGCTACGCTATTTCGTTGCAGTCGCGGAAGAGCTGCATCTCGCCCGCGCGGCCGAGCGTCTCGGGATCGAGCAATCTCCCGTATCACGAGCAATGCGCGACCTGGAAAGCCAGCTTGGCGTGCAGTTGTTCGACCGCAGCACCCGCCTGACGCGGCTGACCTGGGCCGGCCAGGTGTTCCTAGGCGAATGCCGACGCGTGATGGCCACCGTGGAGCAGGCAGTCAAGAGTGCCAAGGCGGCGGCACAGGGCTACCAGGGCCATCTGCGCATCGCGATCTGCGACGGCCTGGCGCAGCCCCGCATCGCCACCTTGCTGGCACGCAGCCGCGAGGAGGAGCCCGAGATGGAGATTCGCGTCTTCGAGCTGCCGTTCGCGCAGCAGCTCAAGACGCTGCACGACGATCTGCTGGACATCGGCTTTGCGTTGTCAAACGCGGTACATGATGGCCTCGTCGCCGAGCCGGTGTGGACCGATCCGCTGTCGGTGATCGTGCCCGCACGCCACCCCTTGCTGGCACACGTGCAGGTGCCGCTGGCCGAAGCCCTGAAGTTCCCGCTGGTTCTGTGCCATCCCGAATCGGGATCGGGCTGCCGCCATCAGATTCAAGCGCTGCTGCAGGACGCAGGCACGCCGCTCAAGCTGGTCGATGAAGTGACCAGCCTGGGCGTGATGCTGACCCTGGTCGGTGCCGGCTACGGCATCGGCTTCGCCATCGCCTCGCAGGTGCAGACGCTACAGCGCCCGGACATCTCCATTCGTCCCTTGGCCGGCAGCCCACCGGTGCTCTCTACCTACCTGCTGCGCCGCCGGGGCGAACCCTCGGAGCCCATGAAGCGGTTCATCGAGCGGGCGAAAGGCGGGCGGGACCGCGCCTGTCGATGATGAGTCAATCCTTTGAGGACGCAGCTCACCTGTCCGTAGCGGCCTGTGGCGTGATGTGCCAGTGGACAGATAGACTTCGGTATGAAATCCGATGCTCTGGCTGTTGATGGATGTGCTTGGCTCGCTTTGGATCACCCGCAACGGCCTGCGTTGACCAGGCCGAAGACTTGAGTCCACAATCGAGTCCATTCCGTGACGCTTGGATCGGAAAAAACGTTCGTAATAAACGAGTTAGCGACCGGGTGCTGTTCCCATCGCCCGCTCCACTTCGACTTTCCAGGGGCTTCTACCGAACGCCAAGGAACGTCGCAAGTCAATGTCAGGATTGAAGATTTTCAGCCAATCTTCATCCACTGACATCCAGCAAAATCCACTCCCAGCCGGTTCGGACTGGTACATTGAGTGGTACATCGGCAATGCGGAGGTTCCCAAGTCCGTATTGTTGCTGGAGGAGCTGCACCCCCCTGGGGACCATGCATCCAACTCGCTTCGCAGGAGTTGGGCTCATGCTGACAGACCTCAAAGTTCGACAAGCCAAGGTGACTGGCAAGTCGTATGCGATCGCCGATTTCGACGGCCTCTACCTCAACATTTCAGCCACCGGCTTCAAGGCGTGGCACTTCCGCTTCTCGTGGGGCGGCAAGCGTGAACGCATGTCCTTCGGCGGCTATCCGGCCCTTTCCCTGAAAGAGGCCCGCGAACTGCGTGACGAAGCCCGAGCACTGCTGGCCAAGGGCGTCAACCCGCACTCCGACCGCAAGCGCAAGCGCCACGCGATCGTGCTGGCCGGCGACCACACCTTCCAGGCTGTCTATGACAAGTGGCTGGCGCACCGCAGCCTGTCACTGGAAAACGAGGGGCGGCAAAGCACGCCCAAGCAGATCGAACGCGTCTTCAAGAAAGACGTCTTCCCCTTGCTGCGCCACATGGCCATCTACGACGTGACCCGCGCCCACTTGTTGGACATCATTGGCCGGGTGGAAAAGCGCGGCTCTTTTTCGGTGGCCGAGAAGCTGCGCACTTGGTTCACGCAGCTCTTCACGTATGCATCGGTGGTGGTGCCCGACATGGGTGACAACCCGTCCAAGGATCTGGATGTGGTGGCCATGCCACTGCCGCCGGTCGAAAACAATCCCTTCCTGCGCATGTCTGAACTGCCGATGATGCTGCAGGCGTTGCGTAAGTACCGGGGACGCCTCAGAACGCAACTAGGAATTCGACTGCTAATGCTCACTGGCGTGCGCACCGGCGAGCTGCGCTACGCCACGCCGGATCAGTTCGATATGGAGCGAGGTCTGTGGGTCATCCCCGTGGTCAGGCTCAAACAACGCAAGCAGCTCACCAAGAAGAAGCGCCAGCGTTTCTCCGACATTCCACCGTACATCGTGCCGTTGTCATTGCAGGCGCAGGAAATCGTTCGACATTTGCTGCAGAAATTCAAGCCGGCGCAGGTCTATCTGATCCCCGGTGATTGGAACCTCAAGAGCCCCATCAGCGAGAACACGTTCAACGGCGCACTCAAGCGCATGGGGTACCTGCGCCGGCTCCAGTCGATTCCACCCGCCATGCGAGGTCGGTGATCACGTCGAGCACCCAAGCGCCCGCTGCCGACCAGGTGCGGGTACTTCAACCACCACGGAGATTGCGACATGAGCACGCATTTTTCTGGCGAAGGCAACATCGGTTCGCCCCCCGAGTACCGGGAGTTCCCCAACGGCAACGACGAGCCGCGGCGCTTGCTGCGGCTGAACGTGTATTTCGACAACCCCGTCCCCACCAAGGGTGGGGACTTCGAGGATCGTGGCGGCTTCTGGGCACCAGTGGAAATCTGGCACCGCGACGCGGCGCACTGGAAGGACCTGTACCAGAAAGGCATGCGCGTGCTGGTCGTCGGCCGCATGGAGCGCGAGCCCTGGACGGACAACGAGGATCAGCCACGCGAGACTTGGCAGATCAACGCGCGTAGCGTTGGCATTCTGCCGTTCCGCATCGAGTCCGTGACCCTCAGCCCCAGGCAGCACGAGACCGCGCAGGAAGCGCAGCCGAAACCTCCGGCCGCCCAGGAACCGACCGCGCCGAAGGAGCCGAAGCGCAGGAAGTGATCCGGCATCGGGCGGCGGCAGTTGTCCGTCGCCCTCATGACCTCGCGAGCTATCCCCAGGGGATAGCTCCATCAACGTCCACCGGCGTCCACGCGCCCCAAAAAAACGCGGCTCCCGGCCCACACACCCCCGGCCGCACGCCACTCCCGCCCAAGCCATACACGCAGGGCGAACTGGTCAAGTCGATGAAAGGCGTGGCGCGCTTCGTGACCGACCCGCGCCTGAAACAGAAGTTGAAGGACACGACGGGCATTGGCACCGAAGCCACGCGCGCCAACATCATCACCGGCCTGCTGACGCGGGGCTATCTCGTGAAGAAAGGACGCTCCATCCGTGCATCGGATGCAGCATTCACGTTGATCGACGCCGTGCCCGCGGCGATTGCCGACCCCGGAACCACTGCCGTGTGGGAGCAGGCACTCGACATGATCGAGGCCGGACAGCTCACTCTGGACGTGTTCATCGGCAAGCAGGCCGCATGGATTTCGCAACTGATCGCGCAGTACGGCAGCACCTCGCTGTCCATCAAGGTTCCCCAAGGACCCGCTTGCCCGCAGTGCGGCGCACCCACGCGCCAGCGCACCGGCAAGACCGGCCCCTTCTGGTCGTGCAGTCGCTACCCCGACTGCAAAGGCACGCTGCCGGTCGAAACCGGCGCGTCCAAGCGCGGTGCCTCGCGATCTCCACGTCGTGATGGCAGTAGCGGCCGCAAGGGCTCCTGACCGACCCCGCTCCCCGAGAGCCACGCCCGTCCTCAAAGGCGTGGCCCATGTCCCGCACGCCCTGCGGGACGCCCAGCGCGCAACGCCTTCTCTTGTCCGTGTGCGCGTCCCGCCCAGCCACCCCGGCTGCGGGACCTGAAGGTAGCTTTTCCGCGAACCATGTCCGGGGTTTCCCGGCGCGTTCTGCTGATCTGCACTTTTCCGCCTCTGCGAAGGGTCCCCCGATGGCTTGCCAGGCTGCACGAGTCACCCGGAGACCCTTCGTGGTCAGCGGTATTCGATGCCGTGCCCAACGGCGAAAAACTGGGCTCCTTTTGTGCGCGGATGTGCGCCAGAAGATGCCGGCGCCAACCACGACATGCGCCGGGTGCGATTGCTGACAGCAGACGGTTCTAGCGACGACCGGGCCTGCAACAGCCCACGGGTGGTTCTGTCCTCCCAAGCCGAAGGCTGCGAGGCCTTCGGCGCCTTTCTCCTGCCGATCAAAATCCTGGCGGAATCATCTGCAGGTGACCTGACATTTTCAGCCTCTTATCCTCGACACCTCACAGCAACGCAGCTGTTCTCCAGCAGCGTACGCAGCGACATCGAGGAGGCGATGAACTCACTTGATAACCCTCACATCGAAGCTTGGGGATGGCACACTGAATGGCTACTGTGCAGCGATGACTGTCGGTGGGTTCGGCCTGGCGTACTCACGCTAACTGCCGCGGAGCGGCTGTTGGGTGTTCGGCGACTGGTGAGGGGTCGATGGTGGCTGTACGAGGTACTGCGGTCGTAAGATTTCTGCGACCCCATGGGCACCGCACCCCCGACTGCTTCCGAATTGCCTGAACTGTCGGTTTCGGACTAGAACGGACATTGAGCGCCCCAGACTGCTGGTACGACTGCAGACATTCGGCTTCAGCCCGGTACGTCATACTGGATTGGCGAACTGTCCGCATTTCTCAAATCGGATGACTTTTCAAGACGTCTCCGAGGCTGAATGTGGCAGGAAAGAATGGCTCGAAAAATCCAGGCAAGCCAGCAGGAATGGCCGGCCTTTGAAACAGGGCTGGGTTTCGCAATGAAACCCAGCCCATCGCTCAGACTAACGCGGCTTGCGCATCAACACATAGGCCGCAGGAATCACGAACAGCGACAGCAACGGCGCGGTGATCATGCCGCCGAGCATGGGGGCTGCAATGCGGCTCATGACTTCCGACCCCGTGCCGCTGCTCCAGACGATGGGCACCAAACCCGCCAGGATGACCGCAACCGTCATGGCCTTGGGCCGCACGCGCAACACCGCGCCGACACGTATGGCCTCCAGCAGTTCTTCCCTCGTCGGCCTTCGAGCGTCGGGGCAGCGCTCCTCCAGCGCATGCTTGAGGTAGATGAGCATCACGACACCGAACTCCGCGGCAACGCCCGCCAGAGCAATGAAACCCACGCCGGTGGCAATCGACAGGTTGTAGCCCAGCAAGTACAGAAACCAGATTCCACCCGTCAGCGCAAACGGCAGCGTGGCCATGATCAGGAAGGCCTCGTCCAGGCGCGAGAAGGTCAGGTACAGCAGCACGAAGATGATCAGCAGCGTGGCTGGCACCACCACCTTGAGGCGCGCATCGGCGCGCTCCATGTACTCGAACTGCCCCGAGTAGGCGATGCTGACGCCCGGCTCCAGCTTGACCTCGCGGCCCACCGCAGCGCGCAGTTCGTTGGCGACCGAGGCCAGATCCCGCCCGCGCACATCGACATACACCCAGCCGGACGGGCGCGCGTTCTCGCTCTTGAGCATGGGCGGCCCGTCGGTGATGGCCACGCTGGCCACCATGCCCAGCGTGATCTGCTGGCCATTCGGTGTCCAGATCGGCAGTTGCACCAGTCTCTCAGGCGAATCCCGCCACTCGCGCGGGTAGCGCACGCTGATCGGGAACCGCGCCAGACCCTCGACGGTCTCGGAGACGTTCTCGCCGCCCACAGCGCCGGCCACGACCGACTGGATGTCCGCCACGTTGAGTCCGTAGCGGCCCGCGGCCGTGCGGTCGATGCGTACGTCCACGTAGCGGCCGCCGGTCAGACGCTCTGCCAGTACCGAACTGACGCCCGGGATGCCCTTGGCGACATGCTCGACCTGCAGTGCGATCTGGTCGATCACGCGCAGGTCGTTGCCGGTGACCTTGACTCCGATCGGGCTCTTGATGCCGGTGGCCAGCATGTCGATGCGGTTGCGGATCGGTGGAATCCAGATGTTGGCCAGGCCGGGAATCTTGACCGCCTTGTCCAGCTCCTCGACCAGCCGCTCGGGCGTCATGCCGGGGCGCCATTGCTCCCTGGGTTTGAGCTTCACGGTGGTCTCGAACATCTCCAGCGGCGCGGGATCGGTCGCGGTTTCCGCGCGGCCGGCCTTGCCGAACACGCGCTCGACCTCGGGCACGGTCTTGATCATGCGATTGCTGATCTGCAGCAGCTCGGCGGCACGCTGGGCCGACAGTCCCGGCAGGGCCGATGGCATATAGAGCAGGTCGCCCTCATCCAGCCGGGGCAGGAACTCCCCACCGAGCCGCGCCAGCGGCCAGGCGGTGGTCGCCAGGGCCAGCACGGCGATCAGCAGCGTCGTCTTGGGCCGGTGCAGCACCCACTCCAGGCTGGGCCGGTAGACCGCGATCAGCCCGCGGGTGATGGGGTTCCTCTGCTCGTCGGGGATACGTCCGCGAATCCAGTAGCCCATGAGCACGGGAATCAGCGTCACGGACAGGCCCGCCGCCGCCGCCATGGCGTAGGTCTTGGTGAACGCCAGCGGCCCGAACAGGCGGCCCTCCTGCGCCTCCAGCGTGAACACCGGGATGAACGACAGCGTGATGATCAGCAGCGAGAAGAACAGCGCCGGGCCGACCTCCTGCGCGGCCAGCGTGATCACGCGCCAGCGCTCCTCGCCCTGCAGGGCCTCGCCGGGGTGCTCGTGCTGCCAGGCCTCCAGCTTCTTGTGCGCGTTCTCGATCATCACCACGGCCGCGTCGACCATGGCGCCGACCGCGATCGCGATGCCTCCCAGCGACATGATGTTGGCGTTGATGCCCTGGTAGCGCATCACGAGAAAGGCGGTCATCACGCCCAGCGGTAGCGAGATGATGGCCACCAGCGCCGAGCGCAGGTGCCACAGGAAGAGTGCGCAGACCAGCGCCACCACTAGAAATTCCTCGCCCAGCTTGAGCGTGAGGTTGCGGATGGCGCGCTCGATCAGCGCGCTGCGGTCATAGGTGGTGACGATCTCCACACCCGGAGGCAGGCTACCCTTCAACTGCTCCAGCCTGGCCTTGACGGCGGCGATCGTCTCCTGGGCGTTCTTGCCCGAGCGCAGGATGACCACGCCCCCGGCGACCTCGCCCTCTCCATCGAGCTCGGCGATGCCGCGCCGCATCTCGGGGCCGACCTGCAGCGTCGCCACGTCGCCCAGGCGCACCGGCACTCCGCCGCGCGCCGCCAGCGGAACCGCGCGGAAGTCGTCCAGGCTTTGCAGGTAGCCGTTGGCGCGGACCATGTATTCCGCCCCCGACAGCTCCAGCACCGATCCGCCCGTTTCCTGGTTGGCGTTCACCAGCGCGTCGCGCACCTGGCCCTGGCTGATGCCAAGCGAGGCCAGCTTGACCGGGTCGAGCACCACCTGGTACTGCTTGACCATGCCGCCAACGGAGGCCACCTCGGCCACGTTGGGCAGGCTCTTGAGCTCGAACTTGAGGAACCAGTCCTGCAGCGCGCGCAGCTGCGCCAGGTCGTTCTTGCCGGTGCGGTCCACCAGTGCGTACTGGAAGATCCAGCCCACCCCCGTGGCATCGGGTCCCAGGGCCGGCTTTGCCGTGGCCGGCAGCCGGCCCTGGACCTGATTGAGGTACTCCAACACCCGCGAGCGTGCCCAATAGAGATCGGTGCCATCCTCGAACAGCACGTAGACGAACGAATCGCCAAAGAACGAGAAGCCACGCACCGTCTTGGCGCCCGGCACCGACAGCATGGTGGTGGCCAGCGGATACGTCACCTGGTTCTCGACGATCTGCGGCGCCTGGCCGGGGTAAGTGGTGCGGATGATGACCTGCACGTCGGACAGGTCTGGCAAGGCATCGACGGGCGTGCTACGCACGGCCCACACGCCCCAGGCCGTCAGCATGGCCGTGGCCAGCAGCACCAGGAAGCGGTTGACCACCGACCAGCGGATCAGTTTCGCAATCATGGCTTGACCCTTTCGATGGCGGTGATCACGTAGTCCTCGCCCTGTTTGGCGAAGGTGAAGCGCACGGCCAGCCTGGGTGCGAGTCCCGCAGCCAGCTTGGGATCAGCCAGCTTGAAGCCCATGGTCATGGCCGGCCACTTGAGGGCCGGCACGGCATCGTGGGCCAGCGTCAGTTCGGTCGGTGAAACCTCCTCGATCACGCCGCGCACCGTGAAGGCGTTGGCCGCGGCGGCCGATGGCCCTGCGGCGCCATGCGCGCCATGCTCCTGCGCCGGGGTGGAGGCACCGGCCTGTGCGGGAAGCAAGCCGCGCAGGCTGGCCTCGGAGTCGATCAGGAACTGTGCCGACGCCACCACCTGCTGCCCCGCGGCCAGGCCGCTCTTGACGACCAACTGGTCGCCGATCTCTGCACCCAACTGCACCTCGACGGGGTGGAACTTGCCCGGGCCATCGACCACATAGGCCAGCGCGCGCCGGCCGGTACGGACCACGGCCTCGCTGGGCACCAGCAGCGCACTCTGCTCGTTGCCCTTGAGGGTGACCTGGCCCGACATGCCCGCCTTCAGGCGCTGGCCTGGGTTGGGCAGTTCCAGGCGCACGCGCACCGTGCGTGTGTCGCGGTTGGCCTCCGGCAGGATGGCGACGATGCGCGCCCGCAAGGACTCGCCGGGGAAGGCCGCCAGGCGCACCTGGGCGGCCTGGCCCAGCTGCAGCGGGCCGCTTTGCGCCTCCGGCACCGCCACCTCGACCCAGACCGTGGACAGTCCGTTCACGCGCGCCAGGCTCGCGCCGGCGGTCACGGTCATGCCCTGGCGCACCATGAGTTCGGCCACCAGCCCGCCATGGGGCACGGTCACGGTATAGAGCCCGCGCGGTTCTCCGCTGCGTTCCACCTGGGCCACCAGGCTCCCGGGCATGCCCAGCAGCAGCAGGCGCTGCCGCGCCGCCTCGGTCAAGGACTCGTCCTTGAGCGCGCGCACCGCCAGAAACTCGCGCTGCGCCGCCACCCATTCGGGCAGCAGCAGATCCGCCAAAGGCGCGCCCGCGGCGATCACGTCGCCCGGTGCGCGTGCATAGACGCGCTCGACGAAGCCAGCGGCGCGCGCCTGCACGATGCTGACCTCGCGGTCATTGAGCAGCACGGTACCCACCACATCCACATCGGCGCTGATGCTGCCCTGCACGACCTCGGCCGTGCGCAGACCCAGCGACTGCACCGTTTCCGGGGAAACACTGAGGCCGGAACCGTCCTGCCCATCCTCATCGGCGTACTTGGGCACCAGGTCCATGTCCATGAAGGGCGACTTGCCGGGCTTGTCGAATTTTTGCGTCGGCGACATGGGGTCGTACCAATACAGCACCTTGCGCTCGGTGGTCGCGCCGGCGCCCGCGTGCGCGCCGGACGCATCGGCCACTTGGGCGGTACCCGCGCGCCATTGGGCCAGGCTCCAGCCGGCGGCGATGCCCATGGCAATCAGGGTCAGGCCGAGCAGGCTTTTTTTTATCGAGTTGTTCATGTGAATGGCTCCCATCAGTCGGCAATGAGGTTGTTCAGGCGCACCACGAGGCCGTCGCGCTGGGCCTGCAGGTCGATCAGGCGCATGCGCGCTTCCAGCACCTGGGCGCGCGTGACGAGCACGGCGCTCAGGTCGCCCTTGGCGGCGCGGTAGTTGGTCAGCGCCAGGTCGGCGCGCTCCCGGGCCAGGCGCAGGCCCGTGCCGTTCAGGCGCTCCAGCTGGCTTTGCAGCGCCTGCAGTTCAGCGGCGTTGTCGTCGAGCTCCTGCAGGTGCCGACGCGCCACGTCGTCCTGCTCGGCCTCCAGGCGCTCCAGCTCACGCTGTTTGGCCTCGATCATCGGCACCTGGCGGCGATCCTTCTGCCAGGGCAGATCGAAAGTGACCTGGAAGGACACCATGTCGCCCCATTGGCGCCCGCGCCGGTTGTAGGCAACCTCCCACGACCAGTCGCCACGGGATTCCGCCTGGGCCTCGTGGGACTCGGCACGCGCCATGCGCTGCATCGCCGGGTACAGCTGCAGTTCGGCGTGATCCGCAAGGTTGGTGCGCAGTTGCTCGACGGGCCGCGTCAGGGCGCCGGGGCCACCGCTCAGCGCTTCGTCCGCGCGCGGACCGACCCAGCGGCGCAGCATGGCGCGGGCCTTGGATCGGTCGCGCTGCAGGTCGTCACGCCGGTCGGACAGCGCCAGCGCCTCCTGCTGCGCCGCCAGCAGGTCGCTGGCCTGTGCCGAACCGCCCGCCACCCGGGCGGGCAGGCTCTCCTGCAGGCGCTGGTTCTCTGCCAGCAACTCGGTGAGCAGTTGCTCGCGCTGCTCCACGGCCTGCGCAGCTACCCAGGCCAGGCCCACCTCCTGCCGGATCTGCAGGCGCTGCAGGGTTTGTGTGGCACGTTCGCGCTCCACGCGGGCCTGCGCGCTGGCGACCTTGGCATCGCGTTTGGCCTGGTTGGGCACCTCCTGCATCAGGGCGATGCGCTGCGAGGTCATGGAGTCGCGCGTCAGGCTCCAGCGGTCCATGCCGCTGATGGGCAGGCTTTCCACGCCCACGGCAAGCTTGGGGTCGGGCAGCGTGCCGGCCGCCTTCTGCGCGGACTCGGCCGCATCGATCTGCAGCCGCAAGGCGGTTGCGCGCGGGCTTTGCTGCTCGGCGATGGCCAGGGCCTCGGCAAAGCCCAGGGCGTGGGCCTGGCCGGCGGCCAGCGCCGCGCCGGCCAGCAACAGGCCCAGCCGATGCAGCCTGGGGCCGCGGGTATTCGTGCGGGGCATGCCGCCGGCCCGCGCGGGGCGGTGCTCGCTGTGAGCACCGGAAGAATGGATAGACATGAGAATCCTCGAAATGAACGGCCACACCAACATCTGCTGCACTGCGTCGGGACGCAGCGCGCATGGGGTGGCCAGTCAATTCCGAAGGACCAGGAGCGTCAGATAGAGCGGGGGCGCGCCCGCGCGGGAGTCGGGCTGCGCCTGGCGGGGGCGGGAATCCACCACCTGCAGCGCGTCGATCACCGTCGGGAGCACATAGGCGATCCAGGCCGCGTGCGCCGCGAGCGGCTGTAGATCCACACCGTATGACGAAGGTGCAGGTTGGCCATCGCCGCTGCAATGGGCCCGGCACAGGTGCGGCGCCTCGTTGTCCATCGTCCCTGGCATGGCGTGGCAGTCCGGCATGGAAGGCAGACCCGCCGCGTCTTCCATCACCATGCCGGCCGCCTGCATCGAGGCGATATGTCCCGCAGAGTCGGGCTTGGGGCAGGCATACGTCGCCAGCGCCATCTGCGAGAACAGCAAGGCCACGACGAGGCCGCCGACGATCCGGCGGCCCCATTGCGTGACGATGCGTCGGATGGAAACCATGGTGGGATGTTCGCTGTGCTGGGTGTGTGGCAACTTGCCTCGGATCAGAAACGCATCGCGGGAAAGAAGTGCCGCATCGGCCTATTGACCGCAACCACCTGCTCTACGCGCATGGAAGTCATTGAGGGTCCGGCCCAATTGCACCGTGATCCGGCTGACCCATGCGCTTTGCGATCGGCCAGTCCGAGAACGCCAGCACGTACAGCGCGATCAGGTTGACCATCGGAATGATCATCAGCAGGCCGAGCCAGCCGGAAAACCCCGCCTTGGCAAAGATCTTCCAGAACGGCAGCACGATGACCACCGCGCCCATCAGCATCGTGAGCCAGTGGGCCCCGAACCACCAGGCCATGTCGTTGTTACCCCATCCGTACATCATGATGCATCTCCTGTGCTTGAAGATTTCGAAGCCAATGGTTTGCGCTAGGCACGCCGCAGCCGCAGCGCGTTGAAAATGACCGAGGCCGAACTCAGGCTCATCGCCAGCGCCGCGATCAACGGCGACAGCAGCCAGCCGGTGAACGGATACAGCAGGCCGGCGGCAATCGGCACGCCGATGCCGTTGTAGACGAAGGCGAACAGCAGGTTCTGGCGCATGTTGCGCACGGTGTCGGTGGAAATCTGGCGCGCCGCCGCGATGCCGCGCAGATCGCCCTTGACCAGGGTCACCTGGCCGCTGTTCATCGCCACGTCGGTGCCGGTGCCCATGGCCACGCCCACGTCGGCCCTGGCCAGCGCCGGCGCATCGTTGATGCCGTCGCCGGCCATGGCAACCACATGGCCCTCCTGCTGCAGTTTCTCGACCAGGGCCAGCTTGTCGTCGGGCTTGACCTCGCCATGCACCTCGTCGATGCCCAGCTTGGCACCGACGGCGCGGGCGGTGGTGAGGCCGTCGCCCGTGGCCATGACGATGCGCAGGCCGCTGGCGTGCAGGGTGCGGATGGCCTCGGGCGTGCTGGACTTGATGGGATCGGTCACGGCCAGCAGGCCAGCGAGGCGGCCATCGACCGCCAGGTGCATGACGCTGGCGCCCTCGCCGCGCAGGCGCTCGGCGTCAAGCTTCAAGGCCGCCACATCGACGCCTTCCTGCTCCATGAGCGCGGTGTTGCCCAGCGCCAGGTGCCGCCCCTCGACGGTGCCACGCACGCCGATGCCGCTGCCCGACTCGAAGTCCACCGGCTTGGCCAGTGGCAGGCCTTGCTCGCGTGCCGCACTGACGATGGCATCGGCCAGCGGGTGCTCGCTGCCCTGGTCCAGGCTGGCCGCCAGCCGCAGCACCTCGTCGGGCGTGAACTCGGGCGTGGCAATGGCCGTCTCGAATGCGGGCCGGCCTTCGGTGAGCGTGCCGGTCTTGTCCACGATCAGGGTATCGACCTCGCGCAGCTTCTCGATGGCGGCGGCGTCGCGGAACAGCACGCCCTGCGTGGCCGCGCGGCCCGTCGCCACCATCACCGACATGGGCGTGGCCAAGCCCAGCGCGCAGGGGCAGGCGATGATCAGCACCGCCACCGCGTTGATCAGGCCGTACACCCAACTGGGCTCGGGGCCGAACAGGCCCCAGACGAAGAAGGTGGCGACGGCGATAGCCACGACCACCAGGACGAACTTGCCCGCCACCACGTCGGCCATGCGCTGCATGGGCGCCTTGGAGCGCTGAGCGGTGGCCACCATCTGGACGATCTGCGCCAGCATGGTGGCCGCGCCAACCTTCTCGGAACGCATGACCAGCGCGCCGCTGGTGTTGAGCGTGGCGCCGATCAGCGCGTCGCCCTCGCGCTTGGTCACGGGCAAGGGCTCGCCGGTCAGCATGGATTCATCGACCGCGCTGCGGCCCTCGGTCACGACGCCATCGACGGGCACCTTCTCGCCGGGGCGCACGCGCAGCAGGTCGCCGACATGCACGTGGGCGAGCGGCACGTCCTCCTCGCTGCCGTCGGCGTTGATGCGCCGCGCGGTCTTGGGCGCCAGGCCCAGCAGCGACTTGAGCGCGGCCGAAGTCTGCGAGCGTGCCTTCAGCTCCAGGATCTGCCCCAGCATGGTCAGCGAGATGATGACCACGGCGGCCTCGAAATACACGGCCACACGGCCCATCGACACGAACGAGTCGGGAAACACCTGCGGCGCCACGGTGGCGACGACGCTGTAGACAAAGGCCGCCCCGGTGCCCAGGCCAATCAGGGTCCACATGTTGGGGCTGCGCTGCACGACGGACTGCCAGCCACGCACGAAGAAGGGCCAGCCGGTCCACAGCACCACCGGCAGCGACAGCACCAGCTCAATCCAGGTTTGGGTCTTAATGTCGAACCATCCCAGACGGTGGCCGAACATGGCCAGCACCGTGATGACAATGGTGAGCGGCAGCGTCCACCAGAAGCGGCGCTGAAAATCCTTCAGCTCATGGTTGTCGTCCGCATCCAGCGGAATGATGGGCTCCAGCGCCATGCCGCAGATGGGGCAGGTGCCGGGGCGGTCCTGGCGCACCTCGGGGTGCATGGGGCAGGTGTAGAGGGTGCCAACGGGCACTGCTGCCGCCGGAGCGGCAACAGGCTCGGGCGATGGATGACCCGCGCCACCGCCATGCCCGTGCTGGTGGCCGGCGTGCACCTCGTCCTCGGGCACCAGGTGCATCTGGCATTTGGGGCAGCGGCCCGGCTGGTTCTGGCGCACCTCGGGGTGCATGGGGCAGGTGTAGATGGTTCCCACCGTGGCTTGTTCGCCGTCGGCGTGGCCGTGGCGATGCGGGTGATGGTTCATGTCCATGCCTTTTATTTGGGAGTTGGCTCGATTCTTGACCTTGCCATCATGGAAGGGTCAAGCGGCGTTCCAGGCAGGCGCATCCGGCCCGCGCTCGGCCGCCTATCGGGACAAAGATTTGCGGTACTGGACATTGATCTCATCGTGGCGCTGGCGGATCTCGGGCGGCCACTGCGCCTTGATCCAGGACAGCACGGCCACGATCTCGTCGTCGCTCAGCACGCCGCCGTAGATGGGCATGGCCGTGCGGTAATCGGGTTGATTGATCAGTTGGGCCAAGCCCTGCTTGGTGATGGCGAACAACTGCTCGTCGGGGTGGTGCCAGGTGTGGCCACTGGGATCGTGCGGCGGCGCCGGCAGAAGGCCATCGGCTCCACGATCGCGCCAGTCGGCTTGGCCCTCGCCCTTGGCTCCATGGCAGGCGGCGCATTGCTGAGCGTAGATGCGCTCGCCCACGCGCAGCACCTGTGGGTCATCGGGACGCAGGCTGTGCTGCGCCGCAGTTGATCGGTCGTTGGCGCGCAGGGAGAAGTAACCCGCCCCGGCAACCAACAGCGCAAGCGACGCTCCTGCAGTCCACAGGGCCAGCGGTTTCACGGTCATCGCAGCCTCCCAGAGCATTGCCCCGGTCGGATGCTCTGAGCGCGGGATGCATGGTTGCAGGCCATGGTGCTCTTCTCACTGGGTGCCGGGAGTCGAGGTTTGCGGCATGGACATTCGATCCATCATCATCTGCATCATCGACTCCATCATGTCCATGCGCTTTTCCATCATCTGCGGATCGCATTGCATATTCGCCGTGCCTGCCGATGACATGCTCGATGCCATCTTCCCGTGCATAGCCCCCATCATGCGCATGCCGTCCTGCATGGTCTTCATGTGTTCGGCCATCAATGCCTGGCGCTCCTGCGGCGTCTTGGCGGCGGCCATCTTCTCGTGCATGGCCTGCATTTGCCGGTTTATCGCGGCCATGTCGTCCGAGCCCATGGCCCGGCCCGGCGATGGCAGTGCCGCTGCAGGCGCTGGCGCTGGCGCCGCGCTTGCCGCAGGGGCGGCAGCGTCCGCCGGGTGGTGATCCTTGTGCTCGTCCGTGCCTTGTGCCAACACGCCTACGGAGGCGACGGCGATGCAAAGGCCAATCAAAGAGTGGCGAATGTGAATCATGGTGTTTCCTTCCTGCTGTGAGCAGTGGACTCAGGTTGCTGCAGCCGGCGGCACGGTGCGGTTGCGCCTTGACTCAGCGCACGGGCTGGATGTCGGTGACGACCATCTTCCCGCCTTCCTGGACGACCACGAACTGCACCTTGTCGCCGGGCTTGAGCTTGGCAAGCTGGCTCTTGTCGCGGACGGTGAAGACCATGGTCATGCCGGGCATGTCCAGGTTCTTGATGTCCCCATGCTTGAGGGTGACCTTGCCGTTGTCCGCGTCGATCTTCTTGACCTCGCCGTCGGTCATGGCGTCCGATGGTTGGGACATATCCATCTTTCCGCGATCCATCGTCGCTTGAGCAAAACTGCTGACCGGCATGGCTATGCCCATGGCGAGAGCGGAGATGGCAAGAATGTGTTTGATGGTGTTCATGGTGACCTCTGTGTGAATGGATGGAGCTATGGGCTGGCGTGCTGTATTCAGGCCATCACTTGCGGTCCACCTGGATGGCGCCCTTCATGCCCGCTTCGTAGTGACCCGGTATCAGGCAGGCGAAGTTCACGGTGCCGGCCTTGGTGAACTGCCAGACGATCTCACCCTGCGTGCCAGGCGCCAGGGTCAACTTTCCGGGTTCGTCGTGCTCCATGTCAGGAAACCTCTTCATCTGCTCCAGGTGCTCCAGCAGTTCCTTCTCGGTGCCCAGGCTGAGCTCGTGCTTGACCTGCCCGGCGTTCTTGACGAGCAGGCGCACGGTCTCGCCGCGTCGAACCTGGATGTTCGACGGCGTGTAGCGCATGTTGTCGCCCATTTCGATAGTGATCGTGCGGCTCGCCTTGGCGGCCACGCCGGGCTTGCCTATGGCGGTCTCACCACCATCGTCATGACCGTGGCCACCTGCGTGGTTTCCGCTGGCAAACGCGGCCCCTGATGCGGCAAGCGCTGCCATGGCCAAAAGTTGAAAAACAGTGAACCGGGTGAACTTCATGGATGATCTCCAGCTGGAAATTGAAAGCAAAACTCAATGCTCGCCGTGCGATGTCGGCTTGCGCACGTTGACTTCGGTGGGCGCCGCAGGCTTGCGCACACGCGGCATGGACTGGCCGCCTTCGGCACCGAAGCGCGCCGGCTCGGCGATGGGGCCGGTGTACTTTCGCGCCACAGTGCCTTCGGGGTGTTTGAACCATCCGGGGTCTTTGTAGTCACCGGGCTTCTGATCACGGCGCACCTTGAGCACGCTGAACATGCCGCCCATCTCCACCGATCCGAATGGCCCCTGGCCGGTCATCATGGGGATCGTGTTGTCCGGGATGGGCATCTCCATCTCGGCCATGTCCGCCATGCCACGCTCGCCCATGGCCATGTAGTCCGGGATGAGGTTGTTGATCTTCTTGGCCAGACCGCTGTGGTCCACGCCGATGAGCGTGGGCACGCTGTGGCCCATGGCGTTCATGGTGTGGTGGCTCTTGTGACAGTGGAAGGCCCAATCGCCTTCCTCGTCGGCCACGAACTCGATCTGGCGCATCTGGCCCACGGCCACGTCGGTGGTCACCTCTGGCCAGCGTGCGCTCTTGGGCGTGGGGCCGCCATCGGTACCCGTGACAACAAACTCGTGACCATGTACATGCATCGGATGATTGGTCATGGAGAGATTGCCGATGCGGATGCGAACCTTGTCATTGAGGCGAACATTCAAGGAATCGATGCCCGGAAAGATGCGACTGTTCCACGTCCACATATTGAATTCCGTCATTTCCGCGACCTTGGGCGTCGCGGCTCCGGGCTCGATGTCATAGGCGCTCAGCAGGAAACAGAAGTCCCGCTGCACCTCGTCGATCAGGGGATGCCTGGCCTTCGGGTGCGTGACCCAGAAGCCCATCATGCCCATGGCCATCTGCACCATCTCATCTGCATGCGGGTGGTACATGAAGGTGCCGGGCCGGCGCGCCACGAACTCATAGACAAAGGTTTCGCCTGACTGGATGGTCGGCTGGGTCAAGCCGGCAACACCATCCATGCCATTGGGCAGGCGCTGCCCATGCCAGTGGATACTGGTGTGCTCAGGCAGTTTGTTGGTGACGAAGATGCGCACGCGATCACCTTCCACCACCTCGATCGTGGGACCTGGGCTCTGGCCGTTGTAGCCCCACAGGTGGGCTTTCATGCCCGGCGCCATCTCACGTACCACGGGCTCTGCCACCAGGTGGAACTCCTTGACTCCCTGGTTCATGCGCCACGGCAGGGTCCAGCCGTTGAGCGTCACCACGGGGTTGTACGGTCGCCCCGAATTGGGCACGAGCGGCGCCATGGTGTTCGGGCTGGATTGAATCACCGGTTCGGGCAGGGCCGCCATCGCCACGCGGCTGACCGAACTGGCAGCCACCGCGCCACCGGCAATACCGGCGAACTTGAAAAAACCTCTTCTGGATGTCATTGCAATCGTCTCTGTATCACTGGCCGGCATCGCCGCCGGTGGACGCGCCGGATGCGGCGGACAAACGGGTACTGGTTGGGCGCCCGATCAGCGAAGCCTGCAAGGCCGCATCGGCCAGCCAGAACTGCTGCTGCGCATCCATGGCAGCGACAACGGCGCTGATCTGATCGCGCGCATCGGCCAACAACTCGAAGGTGCTGATCAGCATGCCGTTGTAGAGGAGCTGGTTCTCCTCCGAGATCACCTTGCGCAGCGGCACGACTTCATCGCGGTAGTGGCGCGCCACGTCGTAGGCGGTGCGGTAGGCGGAATAGCTCTCGCGCAGGTTGGAGCCTGCGGAGCGCACCGTGGCTTCGAGATGGTTGGCCGCCGCCAGGGTGCGGGCGTTCATAGCCGCGCGTTGCATCCCGCCCCAATCAAAGATGGGCAGGCGCAGCGAGATTTCCCAGCCGCGCGCGGTGGAGCGGGTGCCACCGGCATTGTCGAAAGTCGTGTTGCGCCGCCCGGTGAGCTCGATATCGGTGAAACTGGTCACCATGTTCAAGCCCTGGGCCTTGGCCGCCACGTCCAGCGTAGCCTGCGCCAGGCGTATATCCAGGCGCGCCCTGGTGGCCTGCGATCCGATGGCCTGCGGGTCCAGTGGCTGCTTGGGCAGATCGGGCAAACGTTCGGGCAGCTTGAGCGCCTGCGCCTGGCCTTCATCCAGGCCCAACAAACGAACCAGTTCCTCCCGGCTGGCGGTGACCTGATGCTGGGCCGTGCTCAACCGGGTGGCGGCGTCGGCGTAGAAGGCCTGCTCGCGTGCGCGGGTGATGCGGTTGAAGTTCCCTACGGCTTGCATGCGTTTGGCCAGCTCCGCTCCTGCCTCCGCGCTGGCATAGACCTGCTTGGCATATGTGAGCGATTGCTGTGCGGCGACGGCGCGTACCCAAGCCTGGCGCACCAGAGTGACCTGATCCACGACTTCGCTGCTCAAACGCAGTTGGGACTGCTCAATGAACTGGTTGGCAATACCGTTCCGCGACGGCAGCGTCAGCAGGTCCAACAAGCCAAATGAAAGCGCACGCGCCAAGGCCAGCTCCGGGCCTGACGTCATGCGTTCAAAACTGAAGATGGGGTTGGCAATCCGGCCCGCTTGCGCGGCGTCGGCAGACTCCGCCCAGCCCTGCGCCAGCAACACCTGCAAGGACGGGCTGTTCACCAGCGCCAACTGGATGGCTTGCGTTTGTCCCAATGGCTGCGCAAGCAGGGTCTGGGCCGCCTGCGCACGCTGATCGCGCTCGTCCTGGGTAGTGGCCAACGCGAGCTGGCCCCCAGCGAAGCTGCCTGCCTCGTCATTCACGCGGCTGGTGTTCTGATCCAGGCTGACACTGGCGCAGCCCGTCAGCACAACAAGGCCGAGCGCGGAAAGCGCCAGCTTGGCATGTGAGGCACGCCAACGCATCATGGCTTGCCTCCGCCGTGGTGACTAGAGTGCGAGTCATCGGCAGGAGCCGCATCCTGGGCGGACGCGGGTACACCCGTCTTGATCTCCTTGGCATAGGCGCGCCAGCCGCCGATCCGACCCACGCGGTCGTTGGCTTTCTGCCAGGACTGAACCGGCTGATCCGTATAGGCTCGGTAGTCGCCGATGGCAGACGAGTACTGCAGCTTCGTCGGCAGTGCCGTTTTCGGCGCCTCTGCATCCGCCGGGGTTTGGGCAAAGGCGGCTGTGGCAAGCAACGCCAATGTCCATGGCATGAGCGCCCTGGGCGATGGCAGTGGGAAGGAAATGGCCATGGTCTCCTCTTGATCGGTCTCAAATTTCACGATGAGGAGATTCTGGAAGGCCCATGCTTTCATCCAGGTGTTCTGAAGATTACTTTTTTGTTATCTCCATGCCAGGCGGCCTCCAGCTCGGCACACTCTCGTAACAGCACACCGAAGGAGCGCGCACGTGAAGATATTGATCGTTGAGGACGAACCCAAGACCGGGGCCTACCTGCGCCAGGGATTGAGCGAGGCGGGCTATAGCTGCGACCTGGTGCCCAATGGCGCGGATGGTCTGCACATGGCCATCCACGGCCAGTACGACCTGGTGATCCTGGACGTCATGTTGCCGGGCCTGAACGGCTGGCAGGTGCTGCAGTCCCTGCGTGACCGGGGTCTGCAAATGCCCGTGCTGTTCCTGACCGCCCGCGATCAGGTGGAGGATCGGGTCAAGGGCCTGGAGCTGGGGGCCGACGACTATCTCGTCAAGCCGTTCTCGTTTGCCGAACTGCTGGCCAGGGTGCGCATCATCCTGCGGCGTGGCCATGCCGGCAGCGAAGACAGCACACTGCGCGTGGCCGATCTGGAACTCGATTTGCTGCGCCGCCGGGTGTCCCGCAATGGCAGGCGCGTGGACCTGACGGCCAAGGAGTTCGGACTGCTGGAGCTGCTGATGCGCCGCCATGGCGAAGTACTGCCGCGCTCGCTCATCGCATCGCAAGTGTGGGACATGAACTTCGACAGCGACACCAACGTCATCGAGGTCGCCATGCGCCGCCTGCGCGTGAAGATCGATGAAGGCCATCCGGTCAAGCTCATCCAGACCGTGCGCGGTATGGGCTATGTGCTGGACGTGCCGGAGGAGGCCTGAGTGCCGGCGCGCGCCCGCTGGGGCAGGCTCCCGTTGACACAGCGCCTGACCCTTTTCTTCACCGTGGTGGCCGCAGCGGTCGTGCTCGGCCTGGGCGTCATGTTCCTGGTCGCAACCGGGCAGCATTTCGTGGCACTCGATCGCATCGCGCTGCAGGACAAGCAGCACCTGATCGAAGAAATCCTGCGCAACGCCCATTCGGCGGGGGACGCAGACTGGCGCCTGAGCGAGGCCTTGAGCTATCACCATGGCCTCTACGCCCGGGTCACGGATGCACAGGGAGAGCTTGTCTTCCAATCACAAGGCTTCGCCCCGGATACTCAAAGCGCGCCGGCAGGACCTGCGATGGGAACGGAGCTGTTCGGTACCTGGGAGCACGGCGCCAGCATCTATCACACCTTGCGTTTCGAGGCCGTACCTGCCTACACACAGACGGCATTGCACGTGCTGATTGCGACCGATACGGATCACCACGCACAGTTTCTGCGGGACCTGCGCCGCGATCTGGCTCTTTACGTGGCCGCCGCCATCGTGGTGTGTGGCCTCTTGTCCTGGCTCGCTGCGCGCCAGGGACTGGCCCCGCTGCGCGAGATGCGATCCCGCGCAGCTGCGGTCACCAGCCAGAAACTGACTGAGCGTATGCCTGTGCAGGCCGTGCCAGTGGAGATGGCCGATTTGGCACAAGAACTCAACCGCATGCTGGACCGGCTGCAAGAGGATTTTCAGCGCCTGACCGATTTCTCATCGGATCTGGCGCATGAATTACGCACCCCCATCAGCAACTTGCTAACGCAAACCCAGGTGGCCCTGACCACCAAGCGCGACGCCGCCACCTACCGCGACATCCTGGCGTCCAACGCCGAGGAGTTCGAGCGGCTGGCGCGCATGGTGGCCGACATGCTCTTCCTGGCCAAAACCGAGCGCGGTGTAGACCTTCCGCACAAGGAACGATTTTCGGCCCGCCAAGATTCCCTGGCCTTGCTGGAGTTCTATGAGGCCGTCGCGGAGGAAAAGCGCATCCGCTTTCGGCTGGAAGGGGACGGCGACATAGAAGGCGATCGACTGATGTTTCGCCGCGCCCTCAGCAATCTGCTGTCCAACGCGCTGCGCCACACGCCCGAAACCGGCACCATCACGGTCTGCATAGCGGACACCGCGCAATCCACGGTGGTGTCTGTGGAAAACACAGGCCCCGACATTGATCCCAAGATGCTGCCTAGGCTGTTCGACCGCTTCTACCGGGCCGACCCCACCAGGGCGCATCCCGATGCCGAAGGCAGCGGACTGGGCCTGGCCATCACCCGTGCCATCGCCCAAGCCCATGGCGGCCATGTCACCGTTACTTCATCCCATGGGCGTACATGCTTTGCCCTGGTGTTTCCGCATCGCGCGACCCATGCATGACGGTTGCCACGACGAAAGCTGTCGGAGATGTCATCCGGCTGTCTAGGTTTTGTTGGCTAGGGGTTTCTACCATGAGCACATCTCCTCAGCGCTGCACCAAAGCGCCGGAGATGCAAACCTCAGAGACTCCACAAAGGATATTGATCATGACTCAACGTCGACTCTCCCTCTCCGCCGTGATCGCAAGCGTAGCCGCCGTGGCGGCCCTTGGTCTGCCGGGAATGGCATCGGCGGAATACTGGCACCCTGCCAACAACGAAGCTGGCGTGGTCGTTCACCCCGAACACTTCAAGAGTGAAAAGACCCGCGAGCAAGTCAGAGCAGAAACCGAAGCCGCGATGCGTCAAGGCCGCTTGTCTTATGGCGAAAGGAATTACCCGCGCGGTGCAGAAGCAGCACCGGCAGCGTCGAGCAAGACCCGTCAGCAGGTGATCGACGAGATGCGCAACGAGACCGCCGCGCAACGCGAGGCACGGCAACTGCTGTACTCGGCCGGCTAACCGAAAAGCCAGCCCGACGATATCGTTGGGCATCCCCAGTCTTGCACGACACCTCAATCGCCGCGTACAGACGCGGCGATTTGCTTTCCGAATCGCAATTCACTCAATGGCTTTCACAAAGCCAGGTTGAAACCCATGCCGTTATTGCGCATGGCGTTGCTCCACAGCGCAATGTGGTCGAGCCGTCGGAACAACGCCCGGAACAGAACGCGAACCAAAAACTGCCGGTCGGCGACCATGCGCGCGCCGCAGCACTGCTACACTTGCGCTGTCATTGGGGAGTAGCCGCTCTTCTTTGCGAAGAGGCTTACGTCAACACACTTGACCAGCAGGTCATGGCGTAAGCGGTTCCCGCGCTTGGCAAGACCTTTGACCACAACGCCTCCGTTCTTGGCCGGGGATGCGTCGTGGTCAATTGTCTGTCGACCGGCCTGGGAACTTTTATGGAATCTCTCCTTGTCTCGACCGGAGTCGTTGCCCTTGCTGAAATCGGCGACAAGACCCAACTCCTCGCCTTTATTCTCGCCGCGCGCTTCAAGAAGCCGGTACCGATCATTCTCGGCATCCTCGCGGCGACCACGCTCAATCACGGTCTCGCCGGTGCGCTTGGGGCGTGGATCACGGCGTCCGTCAGTCCAGACATCCTGCGCTGGGTCTTGGGGCTGTCGTTCCTCGGCATGGCGATATGGACACTTATCCCCGACAAAATTGAGGAGGATGAAACCCAGGTTGCCAGGAAACTCGGTGTTTTTAGTGCGACGTTCGTGACCTTCTTCCTCGCCGAGATGGGGGACAAGACGCAGATCGCTACAGTTGCACTGGCTGCACACTACGGCGCACCGCTGATGGTCGTGATAGGCACGACACTTGGAATGCTGATTGCTGACGTCCCGGCCGTTTTCGTTGGCGACAAGCTGGCGTCGAAGATTCCGATGAAGTTGGTTCACTCGATTGCAGCGGCGATCTTTGCGCTGCTGGGTGTGGCGACGTTGGCAGGCGCCGGCTCCAGGTTCGGATTCTGAGGAGGTCGCCAATGCATACCGAAAACCTATCTATTGAGCTTTTCCAAACTCATGACATTACCAGAGCGTAGCCTGCATCCAGCAAGCGGCGATGATCGAAGGACGCTTTTGGGCGCTCTTGAGTTTGT